>ENA-OSEO01002029-OSEO01002029.1-sediment-metagenome-genome-assembly--contig:-NODE-2029-length-31574-cov-5.717338_pt1 | contig 31574 bp, 33 predicted proteins | sample MGYA00237883_ERZ534232 | MGnify/ENA metagenome assembly ERZ534232 | reverse complement strand
GGCAAACGGGTGTTTTTGGCGTGCGGACGCACGCCAAAAACACCCTGACCGCTAATTATTGAAATAACACAAAATTTGTTATAATAATAAATAAACATATATGAAATTAGATTGAGATGAAAAAATATTCCGAATTTAATGAAAAAAAGGCAGTGGCAGTTGCTGCCAGGTTGATTCAACTGAATGGGGGGTCATGCGATAAGTATTGGTTAAATAAATTAATGTATTATGTAGAGAGACAGTCTTTGGTGGAAAGTGGACAACCAATATTTTTCGATGAATTGTTTTCTATTCCCTGGGGGCCGATTGTCAGTTCTGTCAAAGATGGAATCGACTCTTGCTCTTACCCGTATGATACCCTGTGGTCAAATCACCTTGTTTTACAAGGAAATAATGTTGTGCTCACTAAAGAGCCTGATTATTTTGAATTGAGCAGGTTTGAAGAAAAAATTATAAAAGACACCTTCGAAAAATTTAAGAATTTTGATTTTAATCAATTAAAAGATTATTTTCATGGATTGCCTGAACATAAAGAAACAAATACAAGAGAAGAAATTTCCTATGAGGAAATCTTAAGGCATGAAGGGGTGAAGGAAGAGGACATTGAAGAAGCCATTAAAGAGCTCGCTTATATTCAGTTTTTTAAAAATCAAATATCAGCAGGCTCTTAATCGAAAATGTTTGAGGTTGGGGATAGTTTCGTGCTCCGCAATGAGAATGGAGTGCATTTGCATGTCATTATTGCTGAAGCTTCTCCCCGAAAAGATGGAGAAGTAATGCTGGTTTATTTAACTTCCTCCAAGAGTTTTCGAGATGAAACAACCATCATTCGATATGGAGAGCATCCTTTTGTTGACAAACTGGATGCAGTGAGTTGGATTAAGTATCAAAATGTTATGGTCTATTCCCGAGTAGCATTAGCGAAATTAATCATTGATGATTATGGTCCAATTGATGAGCGGTTGTTAAAACGAATCCAGGATGGTATTGAAAAATCGGATTTTGTTGAGGGGTGGAAGAAGAAGCTGTTTCGAGATTGGCATATGGATCGGGTGTATCGGATGATGAGGGGGGATAGTTCTTGAGTTGATGAGCTCATAAGTTCATGAGAGTGAGATGGGGGAGTGTTGAGGGTTGATTCAGTGAGTCGTGACACGTCCTGAAATAGGTTTACAGATTTTAATAGGATGTCAGGGTATTAATTGAATAAATTGCTCTAAATGGGAACAAAATAGAGGGGTTTGGACGTCTTAATAGTATGAAAACGAAAACTTTACCTAAAATTGTACTGTTGTTCTCTCTGGTAACGAACCTTATCACGGCTTGCACTACTTACCAGGAACCTGCTCCTGCAACCACAATCCCACCGCAGGATACAGTTTTTCCTGTAGTCCCTTCACTGGAGATACCTACCAGAGATTTACCGGATAAATTTGATCAACTCACCCCCGTAGAACCCATAGGAAAAGAGCCGATTGATATGACACCCATTTCTCCCGCTGATTTACCAGTCAATTTCCAGGATGTCGCTGATCAGGCCGTGACTGCACTGGCGGAAAAATTATCGATCCAGAAAGATCAGATTGCACTAATTAGCGTGCAGTCGGTCGTCTGGTCCGATTCCAGCCTGGGATGTCCGCAACCGGACATGAATTACCTGATGGTGCTTACGGATGGTTATCGTGTGGTCCTGGCTGTCGACGATGAACCCTACTATTACCACGCCAATACAAAAGGCTACGGGGTCATCTGTGAAAGCCCCAATCCGCCCTATTCTGAAGGGGCTGTGGATCGATAGTTTTCTCCGTTCCTCACCATCACAGCCAGTTGTTCCACCCATTTTCTCTTCTCCAGCCAGTTAAAGACGCTCTTCACCTTGCGAAAATAGGCTGGCATCGTTTCTAATTCCAATAATTCAGTAAACCCAAAGCGCTCGTAGAAAGACACCAGTGAACTGCGGCAGGTGAGATAAATGGGGGTATTCTGATCTTCAAGGAGCTCACGAATCGCCGTTTCCGCTACCCCCTGACGGCGGTACAGGGGCACCACTGCCACAGATGCCAGCTCCAGTGATCCGTCCTTGTGGCTTTTTAACTGAGCACAGCCAATTCTAACCCCGTGTTCGTTCACAGCAACCACAAATCGTCGCCAATCCAGGCCAAGTGGATTGATCCCCACCTGCCAGATCAATCGACGGATAAAGCTGGCATCTTTTGGGATTGCTTTACGAATTTTGTACACGTCTTCAGTCTTTCTTCTGAATAGCATTATAAACACATCAAACAAAACCGCTAATCTTTACATTTTACAAAAAAACCCGAGTTCACACTCGGGCTGTTAATACAAAACATTTCATCTTTTACTTAAAATCTTCCGCGTAGTGACATGCCACAAAATGATTGGGCATAATCTCTCGTAATTCGGGTTCTACTTTTGAACAATCCGGTTTGGCAAATGGACAACGTGGGTGGAAGCGACAACCACTTGGCGGATGAATCGGGTTAGGGATCTCACCTTCTGGCATGGGAGTTGTTCTTCTATCATGTGGGTTGGGAACCGGTACAGCCGCCATCAACGCCTGGGTATAGGGATGCAAGGGAGCTGAATACACATCGCGTAAATTTCCAATTTCCGCAATCTTGCCTAAATACAAAACCGCAATATTATCACATATATATTTAGCCGTTGCCAGATCATGAGTGATGAACAGGTAGGTCAGGTTGTATTCCTCTTTCAACTGCACCATCAGATCCAACAAAAGCGCACGCACACTAACATCTGCCATAGCAATTGGCTCATCTGCCAACACCAGATCTGGTTTGGTAATCAGAGCACGGGCAATGACCACGCGTTGGCGTTGCCCACCAGAAATTTGATGAGGGTATTTGTTGAAGTAGAAACGAGCTGGAGATAACCCTACTTTTTCCATAGTTTCTATGGCTATATCGCGGTGTTGGGGTGCAGTTTCAGGGTAGTGAATCTTTAGCCCTTGCATAATGGATTCTCCCAGGGACATCCTCGGGTTCAACGATGCCAGTGGATCCTGGAAGATCACCTGCATCCGGCGGCGCAATTTCCGTAATTCTTCCCGACTTAATGTTGAGAGATCAATTCCATCAAAATAAACATCACCGGAGGTCTTTGGTTCAAGACCAATGGTAACTCGACCAATTGTCGTCTTTCCGCTACCACTCTCTCCTGCCAGCCCCAATACTTCGCCTTTGCGAATTTTGAAACTGACACCATCTACAGCGTGAACATATTCCAGTTCCCTTGCGAAAACTTGATCTATAAAATTCTTTTGAACTGGAAACCACTTCTTCATATCCTTCACTTCAACCAGGTATTCGCTCGATTTATTCTCTTTCGTTGCACTCATTTGGACACCTCTGTTGATTGTGATTCTTTCTCCGGATGATCCTGGTACAACCAGCACTTCACAAATCTATCAGGTTCAGCCATTAGAAAATCTGGTTCATGGGTCGTACAGATTGGCATTGCTTTAGGACAACGTGGATGGAAGCGGCAGCCACTGGGTGGATGTGTCAGGTTTGGTGGCTCTCCACCCATTTTGTATAATTCTTCGCGTTCATTCAATTTGATGGTCGGTACGGAATGAAGCAAACCAATTGTGTAAGGATGCATCGGATTATCAAAAATTGCTTCCACCGAGCCTAATTCAACGATATGCCCAGCGTACATAACCGCCACTCTGTCTGCCAATTCAGCCACCAGGGCAATATTATGGGTGATCACCAGCAGCGATACGCCAAATTCATCTCTGATTTCTTTTAATTGATCTGCCAATTTAGCTTCAACAATTACATCCAGGGAAGTAGTAGCTTCATCTGCAATAATTAAATTTGCGTTTAAGACCAACCCTAACCCCACCATCACACGCTGGCGCATACCTCCGGACAATTGATGCGGATAACTTGTCATACGATTTTCCATGATGCCAAGCTTTTGCAGTAATATTTTTGCACGTTCCAATGCCTGTTCCACCTTTGTTTTCGGTTCATGCATTTGGATGGCTTCCACGATATGCTGATCCACCCGTTGTACTGGGTTGAGGGAAGTCATTGGATCTTGAAAAATCATGGAGACTTTACGACCACGAAAATCGCGCATCTGTTTTTCATCATAGGTCATGATATCTTCCCCTTCGAAGATCAATTGACCATTACTGATGTACCCAGGAGGTTGGATCATACGCATCAGCGCTTTACCCATGGTGCTTTTTCCACAACCGCTTTCACCCACCAAACCCAGGATTTCTCCTTTGTAAATATCAAAAGAAATCCTATCCACCGCGCTTACAGGTCCTAACCGAGTTTCGTAAGTGACCGATAATTCTTTTATCTGCATTAAAATATCATTTTCGTTCATAAGTTTACCTCTCCGTCAATCGAGGATTAAGAATTTCCGAGAGGCTTTCTCCCAACATACTGAAAGCAAGCGTGACCATAGACACCATTAACCCTGGGTAAGTAATTAACCACCATGCACGCCGTAAATAATCTTGCCCACGCGCCAGATCGATACCCCAGTCTGGAGTATCTGGTGGTAATCCAAATCCGAGGAAGCTCAAACCAGCTTCCGTCAGGATGGCATCTCCTACATTCACCGAGAAAATGATCACCACAGAAGGAATCACATTCGGAAATATGTATTTTCGTAATATGGTAAACCAGGTGGTGCCCAGGCTGCGAGCTGCTTCTACATAAAGTTCCTCTTTCACCTGCAGGGTTTGACCTCGCACAATCCTGAAATAAGTCGGCACATACAATACTGCAATGGACACGATAATATTCCCTATACCTGGTCCCAGTACTGCTGCGATGGAGATTGCCAGGATTAAACCTGGGAATGAATATAAACTATCCATTAATAGTGTCAGGACACGATCTAACGGGCCACCAATAAAGCCACTGAACAATCCCAGGGGAACACCGACAATAAAAGATACCAATGCTGAACTGATACCCACAATGAGCGCAATGCGGGTTCCCCAAATAATACGGCTGAATACGTCCTGACCAATCTGGTTCGTGCCCATGAAAAATCCCTTACTGCCTTCTTCACGCAGCGTCCCCGCCACCTGTAAATTTGGGTAAACATCCAGAGAATCTTCAAGGACATCCGGGTCCACCACAAACCCATCAATCTCGCCATTATCCAGGGCGGCTAAACTTTCTTCCAATGTATCGTATCTTCGCTGTCGAGGTTGATACCGTACCCCTTCTGGTGCGTTATCATTCAATTCAATCAATACTTCTCGTAAAGCCTGACTGGCCGGGCTGCCAACAATAAAGCCGATGTTATTCGTTTTATCGGCTATATCTACCAGCGTTATTTCACCCCTCTCTACCTGCGATACCAGTACATATTCTGAAGGAGCCTTGCCAGGTTCCAGTAATGATGGACCCACTTCCGCTCTGGGATCATAAGGGGCAAACCATTGTGGAAAAATACCAACCAGGATAATGAATATCAGCAATAAGCCACTGATGGCAACAAACCACCAATCGCCACCATACCATTTCCGAGCAATAAACAATCGCCGGACAAAACCAACACGATCCAGATCGAGCATCCAATCCGGTACTTTTTCAGTCTTTGAGCTGTTCTTTTCAGGTTCCATAGTTAATCTCTCTCATAGAATTATTCATTAGTAACGGATGCGTGGATCAATGAACGCATACAAGATATCCATCAAAAGGCTGACAAAAGCGACAAATAACGCAAAAACACCAATGGTAGCCTGGACAGCAGTATAGTCACGTAACTGGATTCGTTCCACAAGATATCGACCTACCCCGGGCAATGAAAATGTTGTTTCCGTCAGAACAGCTCCTGCAAGCAAAATAGCGAACTGCAAACCTAGTAATGTAAGAATGGGAATAAACGTGTTCCTCAAAGCGTGTTTATATGTCAATCTGTTCTCCGGCAAACCGCGCGCTCTTCCCGCTGTAATGAAATCGGATTGAAGCATTTCAATCATATTTACCCGTGTGAGTCGGACAAAAACCCCGGTCAATGCCAGTCCTAGAGTCACCGATGGTAAAACTAAATGCATGAGTGCTGAGCCAAGGGCCGGCCAGTTTTGGGTTAAGATGGCATCGATCACATAGAAATTTGTGATGGTCTCAAAGTTGGTCATTAACAGGGTATCCATCCGTCCCGCTAAAGGAAAAATTGGTATTCTTACAGAAAGAAGTATTTGAAATAATAAACCCATAAAAAAGACTGGAATAGAATAAACCACAATACTTAACAACCGGATGATGTAATCGATTGGCTTCTTGCGGTTTTTGGCGGCGTATGAGCCAGAAAATATTCCAATCAGAGCTGTCAAAGTAATGGCAGGGATCGTCAATTCGATGGTTGCGGGTAAACGTTCTCCCAACTCATCTCGAATAGGTCGTTCTCCCTGTGTGAGAGCAGTACCAAAATCAAGTGTTACCATATCCCAAAGAAAATCAAAATATTGCACGTACAATGGACGGTTCAACCCAAGGCGCTCTCTCAGAGCATCTGCCTGTTCGGCACTGACCCTGGGACCTAATTGTGAACGAATAGGATCACCAGGTAAAATTCTCATGATAAAAAAAATCATGGTAACAAGAATTAGCACCATCGGGATCGTTAACAACAATCGGGTGATTATAAATCTACGTAAAGATGCCGACATCGAACTCTCCAATTTTCAAAATAAAAGGGGGCAAGGTTTCCCTCGCCCCCGATTGTTAATTTCTTTTTTATCACCAGATTTAGATTTTTTGTCTTACAAGGATCAATCAGGCGATATCCAATTCGAAAACCGTTGAGGGCTTATTCACCATATGGAAAAGTGTGATTGAACACCATATAACGTAATGCTGGAGCATCGACTTTATCAACAGTGACACCATCAACGCTCTGTAAACGAATGGCTTCCACTGGACCTAAAGTTCGCCATGCAACATCGATTTCACCTTTTTCAATGGCGTTGGACATGGTGGTTGGATCAGCAAAGTAGCGAATGATCACTGTTTTGATCAATGGTGGTTCGCCAATATAGTTCGGATTGGCTTCCAGTACCATTTGTTGACCAGGTTCATGAGATACCATCTTGTATGGTCCAATACCATCCAATACCGTTGGGAATTGATTAATGGTATCCACAAATTCATTCGGGTTGGCTGGAACAAATGGAGCTGTGGCAGATAATGCCGGGAAGAACCCGAAAGGTGCTTTCAGATTGTAAGCAACTGTCATATCCTCCACTGCTACTACACTATCAACATACAACTGGATCAAACCAGAAACCTGACCTTCCAGTGAATTCAGGCGATCCCAGGAGTCCACATATGTTTGAGCGGTTACAGGTGTGCCATCAGCAAATGTCAAACCCTCTTTGAGTGTAAAGGTAAACGTTAACCCATCTTCACTTACAGTTGGGAAATCAGCTGCTGCACCTGGAACCAATTCTGAAGTCCCGGGGGTGTATGAAAGCAGTGCCATACCGGTATTTTTGATGATTTCCCAGTCATGGGTCGCATATGCATCCGCTGGATCCAGGCTGTTCACTTCATCAGTTGTACCAATGATGATGGTATCGGTGTTGCCAGCAGCTGGTTGGGCATCGGGACCAAAGGAAAGTACATTGTAGTTGAATTCAAATGGTGGCCCAACCACAACACCTTCCACACCATCTCGATAGGAAACAAATTCAGGTTCCCAGAACAAAGGAATGGTGGGAACATCTTCAGCGTACAATTCACCAATCTGTTGATAGAGTGATTCGCGCTCTGCAGGATCAGCGGAGGATGCGGCAGCTAATAATAGGGCATCCATTTCTTCATTACAGTAGTTAACGCCATTATCAGGTGATTGAACGCAGGATGCAAATGGTGATAACCAGTTTTCGGGATCAGCAAAATCCGGGAACCAACCTAACATAAAGAATGGCAATTCACCAGCAACAAATCCATCTACATATTCTGCCCAGTTCAAACTCTTGAGTTCAACCTTGATCACGCCAGTCTCTTCCAATTGTTCTTTAATAACCTGCATGACATCAGCGGTGGTGGTGCCGTAGTGTTCAGGGGGATACCATAAAACAAATTCAAATGGCATTTCCTCTGAATAGCCTTCACTCTTAACCAGTTCAATTGCCATATCCAGGTCACGGGTTCCGTATTTATCCAGGAAAGGTTCTGTGGCATAAGGATAACCTTCGGGGACCATGTGATAAGCAGGAATATTGCGACCTTCAAAAACACGGTCGACAATTACTTCACGGTCAATAGCAGCAGCGATTGCTTGACGTAGTGGTTGCGTCCACAAAAATTCCCGGTCGGGAATTCCAGCTGGTTCTTCAACCGCAGGTTCTTCAACCGCTGGCTCTTCGACAACAGGTTCTTCGGCAACCGGTTCTTCAACCGCAGGTTCTTCCGCAGCAGGCTCTTCTGTAGCAACCGGTGCTGCTGGTTGGCAGGCAACTAAAAGCATGCTGGCAACCAGAAACATAAAAATTACACTAAAAAGCGTTTTGGATCTCATTTTCTTCCTCCTAATTTATTAAAAAACTTGAAATTGTCGATATGGGGTCGTTAAGAAGTTTACTCTAAAAAGATACACCTCCTCTTAATAAAAAACTTTGGAATTTAATCTAATTACTTTATTCAACCATTTTACGTGCCATTTGTCAATACCGCCTATGGATAATTGTCACCTGGTCATTTGGTTGGGAAAAATTGAACAATCTGTCTGTCTTGACAGTGTTCTCCCCTGCATGTATAATCCAGGTCGATATACTCCATGGGGGTATATTGGTAAATCTTGAGCTTGAGGTGAATGAATGCCATTATATGAGTATGTTTGTAATGATTGTGGACAACCCTTCGAAAAAATGATGCGCTTTAGCGAGTTAAATCAATCTCCCAGTTGCCCAACCTGCGCTGGAAACAATACCAGAAAACAAATCTCATTATTTGCCAGTTCAGGTTCATCCTCTTCGTCGAATTCTTCCAGTTGCGGCAACAGCCCCACAAGCCGCTTTCGCTGAGGTGGATAAATCGCCTGCGTGTCAGGCAGAAATCGAAATCGTATGCAACTCACCGATAATCAGGCGAAAGACAAGTTAATCAACCGCTTACACCGTATTGAAGGTCAGGTTCGCGGGGTTCAGTCGATGATATCTGATGAGCGTAATTGTCGTGATATTTTACAACAATTAAGTGCGATTCGCTCAGCCGTACAGGGAGTCAGCTTACTTCTGCTGGAGGACTACATGTCCGATTGTTTTGTGAACCTGGAGGAGAAAAATCCCCAGGAACGTGACGAATTATTCAAAGATCTTATTCAAATACTGGGTAAGACCCCCTGAGAGAGAAAAATTATGGCAAATGCAAAAATAATCTGGCAACCGGGAGGAAAGACCTTTATTGGGATTGATTCAACCAATCACTCTGTCGTTTTATCCACGCCTGCTGAAGGTGTGGGAATGAAACCCTCTGAATTGTTACTGGTTGCTGTTGGATCCTGTACCGCCGTGGATGTAGTCAACATTCTGGAAAAGAAACGCTTTCAATTAAATCGGCTTGAAATCCAGGTCAGCGCGGAGCAGGACGCCGATCCTCCCTGGACCTTCCGTAAGATTCACATCCATTATATTTTGCAAGGTGCAGAATTAACCGACAAAGCGGTTGAACAGGCCATTCAGCTTTCCGAAGAGAAATACTGTTCGGTGTCAGCCACCGTTCGGGAGACAGCAGAAATCAGCACCTCTTACGAACTTCTGTAATGAATAATTTGATTTAAGGCAAATCTGCCGGGCTAACACCTAATTCATCCGGCATGAAGCGCATCCCTTTGAGTTCTTTAAAGGTCAGGTACTTGCCTTCCAATTCAGGCCGTACTTTCCTCAAAGCTTCATATAAATAGGTATAACTGGTCATTACCCGGACTTTCCAGTTCAGGTTCAGATTACGGGCTACCTTCTGAATGCTGGTTCCATCAGGTCCCTCAATTTCGATGAAATTTCCATACGGTAACTCATCCAGCACAACCAGGCAATCAAGCAGTGAATAGGTGGTGCGGTATTTTTCGTATGCCATCACCACTTCAAATCCCAGTCCTTCCAGTAATGTCCGGGCTGTATCATAATCATCCACCAGCACTTCGATTTCCTGGCGGATACTGACCGGTTTACCAGCTTCCGCTGCACCTTTGAATGTAAGAATATTTTCTTTGTCTTTCCGCAAGCGTAAAACATGACGTTGATTGCGTAAACGCCCATCAGCCGTATCGAAACGCAGATTGGACTCAAAACATCGTTCCTGCAGCAATGTGCCGCCTAATTCCAGAATTTTTTGCTCGATTTCTTTCAAAGATAGCACATAAAATTTCACTTCAATTTCAACATCATTGTTATTCTTCACTTATCATCCTTTTGGCGACTTGTTTTTTGTGAGGTAAAAATAGCCAAATACAAAACCTAAGTAGAAAATGGTCGCCACAATCCTAAATGGCAAATTATAAAAAGCAATGCTGCTCTGGGAAAAGACCAGGTAATCCAGCCACCAGCCGACTGTCAGGATCACGAGACTGATTTGAACATATTTCTGGCTCCATGGAAATCGCAGCCAGGTGCTGAGCGCAGCGATGGTGCCAAGGACCCCAATCACCGCACCACTGATCAAACTATACCACGGACCTGGCCTGACACCAAACCGTAGCAGTGTTTCCCATTGATAGATGCTCTGGTATACCCGCAGCCAACCCATCACAGCCATGATTGCGAGTGAGAGTATGATGAGCTTCAGTAAGAATGGTCGTTTCTTTTTCAATCTTTCCGTACTGCAGGAATTGTACTCGATGTCTGCTCAGGCAGAAAAATTCGTATCATCTTTCCAAGGCGGTTTATAGCTCTGGGTGGATTATGGGGCAAACTGAAATTCCCACAAATGCACATGCGCTGGTTCTGCATTATTCAGATTGGTAATCCTTACATCCACCCATGCCGCAGAAGTTATTTCTGGCAATTCCAGTTCCACGAAACGCGGTTCAGAAGCTTCATTTAGATTCATCAGCATGGGGATTGGTTCCTTTGCTCCATCTGGCCAGACCTCAATTTCAATTTTTGTTGGTTCTCCTCCCACCCGCAGAATCATGCTGGAAACCTGACGTGGCTGTGAAAACCGCACAATCACCTGAAATGGATTTGCTTCCCAGGTTCGTACCAGCGTAGACGGATCCCCATCAAAGATATTCTGAATCTCTCCCATGTCCAGCGTGGAGTGCTCAACCTCTATTTCTTCCCCAGCTACCGTGGAGACTCTGCCTTTGTTCAGGATACGTCGGGCAGCCAGTTCTGCAGCAAAGATTTCTTCAATATTTTCAACATAATCCAAGGTTGTGAAGTAAAAACCAGGCTCTCCATTCGGAAGTTGAATCACTTCTTGAATTTGTATATTTGTGAACTTTTGACTCTCGCGAACATTCTGCATCTCTTCCGGGATCATCACAAATACCATTTCAGGGTCAATATTCCGGTACTCAGAAATATATCCATCAATGCTGCCCATCTGAAAGGGCAACGGATCATCAAAGAAGAATCGTGCCAAAACATCCGCACTGTTTGCCCAGGTAGATGTCACGTAGAATTTCTTCTCCGGGTTATTAATCAATTCTTCTTCGATCGTTCCAAATACCTGTCTGGCTCCATATTGCATACCGTACATGCCATAATTCGTAAACCAGGTCGGTCCGTTACATAAGGCATCTTTGAGCATGCTGATATTCAAAATACTCAATAATACAAATATGCCAATTCCTATACCAGGAGCGGTCAGGCCAGAAGGGCTGATACGACTGCTCATCTTTCTTTCCAACCATTGCCAGAATATGATCAATCCCATGCTGGTCAAGACACTCGCAGGGATCACCATCACCAATGCGCGCGTGATACCCAGTTGCACCAGTGCAGCACCACTGGGAGCTACCAGCAGCATAATCAGGATCAACCGGGCAAAGGATTGTTTGACATGTCTGATACACCACAGGATGCCAATCAGGGCAAATGGCATTCCTGGCAACCATAAATGCCCATAATCTTTCATCAGATGGCGCTGTAAATCAATATCATTTGGCAGATACCAATACAGCGGATTCAATCCGCGCAGATATTCTCGCAGAAAACTCAACCATTTTTCTCCCAATGGAATATCCTGCACCCAATAGGAGCCCAATATTTCTAAATGTCGTTGTGTTTCACCCGGATAGTCCAGGGAATGACGCAGCAGCGGGATCAGAAACACAAGCCCTATCCCGATTGCTTTCAGAAAAACGGATTTGTGTTGCCAGTGGAAACGCCAGTCACTCAGCAAGAATCCTAATAATGTAAGACCTGAAACCATGCGCATGGGGCTATAGCTGTAAAAAGCCAGTGCTGCCAGAACTGCCGCAGCATACAAAAAGCGCAGATTGCCATTTCGATACAACACGTAACATCCGACAAAACCAGCATAAAAGGAGACTGCCATGGCGGTTTCAAAAGCGGTACGGGAATGTAAAAACCAGGCCGGCATTAATGACAGGATCAAAATCGCCAACCAGCCAAATTTACGCTTATAACCTTTTTCAAGCATCCCACCCACACCAACCGCTGCCAGAATCGTCAACACAGCGGCTGCGCCACGGGTTGCCCAGATTTCTTTCCCGAAAAGCCACACCGGTAAAACCTGAAAATAGACTGAAGTGCTCAGATTGTACTGGCCACCATTTTCAAAAAACGTGGGTAAGAATTCATCGCGATGGTTAAAAAAATTATCCCGAATCAAGTCTACTGCGAGCACACTTTGAATGGCTTCATCCCCTAAAAAGTTAATCGGGAAATCTTCAATTCCAATCAACCGCACCAGCAGATACACCAGCAATGCCAGCATAAATCCCAGTTTGGATACTTGCCTTCCTTTGAGTGGAAAAGTCTTGCCTGCCTTTTTTGAGTCCTGCCTGCGGGTGGGGCTCAACACCTCGGTGTAACGAAACTGGCCTTCATGGTCGAGATGATTGCAAATCACTTCGACTTCATGATCGGGTGGCAGATTAACTTCAATGATCAATTTTTTATCCACCAGTTTGTGAGTGGTCAAATCAGGTTTGGGTGAATTCTGGATGTCGTTTTGCATTCATTTTGATTATAGCATTTTGAATTTAAGCGGACTACGTCACTGACATATGACATCAGTGTATGATCTATTGGGGCAATTGGGTGTTTTTGGCGTGCGGCTGCACGCCAAAAACACCCTGGCCACTCATAATTGAAAGGATTCACATCAGTTCGGTAGAATAATGGGATTATGATCAAAAATGCCGTAAAATTAGAGGCACATCAAGTCAACGAGCATTGATGAAAAAAGCGAACAAAAGCAGGTATTATGAGTGAAGAAATCACCCCCGAAATTTTCAATCATCTTGTCACCCTGGCTGCCCTGGAATTGGATGAAAAACAGGCAGCCTATTTACGCCGTGAATTGAACCAGCAACTGAAAGCCATTCATGAATTGGAAGCTATACCCCTGGATGAAGATTTGAAGGTCACTACCCATGGCGTCTCCTACAATCTGGCGAATAGCCCGGCATTGCGTGAGGACACCTGGCAGCCCCATCCCAACCCGGATGAGATCCTGGCGCAGGCTCCTCAGGTGGATGAGCATTACATCATCGTGCCCGATATCCCACACGAGAAACTGGATTAAGCCATGGAACTTTGCGATCGCTCAGCCCACGAATTATTGGATTTATTACGCAGTAAGGAGGTATCTGCTCAAGAAGTTGTGCAAAGCAGCCTGCAACGCATTGCTGCGGTGGATGGACGCCCCGGTAGTCTGGATTCAGGGGAAGAAACCGAACAGGACAGGGGCACAGTACACGCCTTCATCTCTGTGACAGCCGAACAGGCGCTGGAACAGGCAAAAGCCATTGACCAACAACGGGCAAAAGGCGAACCGGTTGGGCTTCTGTCCGGGATTCCCTTTTCCGCTAAAGATGTCTTCTGTGTCAAAGATACCTACACCACCGCTGCTTCCAAAATCCTGGCGAATTTCAAAGCGCCGTATACCTCCACTGCCGTGGAACGCCTGCAGAAGCAAGGCGCTATCATGTTGGGTAAGGTCAATCTGGATGAATTTACTTACGGCTCCTCCAATGAGTCGACTGCCTTCCAACCCTGCCCACGCAACCCCTGGGATACCAGCCGTGTGCCGGGTGGCTCATCCGGTGGCAGCACTGCATCGGTAGCTGCCGGTGAGGTACCTTTCTCACTTGGCACCGATACCGCAGGTTCCATCCGCCAACCAGCAGCCTTCTGTGGCGTGGTGGGTGTTAAGCCCACCTACGGGCGTGTCTCACGTTATGGCATCATCGCCTTTGCCTCCTCGCTCGATTGCCCGGGTCCAATCGCCCGGGATGTCACCGATGTCGCTTTGATGCTGCAAGCCATCGCTGGGGCTGATCCACATGACAGCACCGCTGCCAACGTGCCTGTACCGGATTACCTGGCAACCCTCGAGCAGGGTGTTAAGGGTAAACGCATTGGCTTGTCACCTGATTATTTCCAGATCAGCTATATGGATACCGAAAGCGGCGAGATTCATCAGAAACCCGTGCAGGAGGATATCCGCGCTGCGGTCTATCACATTGCTGAAGTGCTGCGCAGCATGGGCGCAGAGATCATCGAGGATGTTCCCATGCCCAACACTCGCTACGGCATCCCGGCGTTTTTCGTCATCAGCCGGGTGGAAGCTGCTTCCAACCTGCACCGCTATGATGGCGTCAAATATGGCTACCGTACCCCCAGCACCGAAGATGATTTACGCGTCATGTACCGCAAGACCCGTAACGAAGCCTTTGGTTTGCAACCTAAATTGCGCATCCTGATGGGTATGTACGTCAGTGCCGCTCAATACTCGGAACAGTATTACAACCGTGCCCTCAAAGTGCGCGCTTTATTACGCCGCGATTTCGACCAGATCTTTGATCCACAAAGAAAATACCGTCTGGATGCTCTGCTGACCCCCACCACCCCGACCACTGCCTTCCCGATTGGTGCGATCTATGGTGACTCTGTGTTGATGCAATACGCCGATCAGTTCACTGTCACCGCCAACCACGCCGGCATCCCCGGCATCTCTCTCCCGGGCGGAATCGCTTCTGACGGCTTGCCCATTGGTGTCCAGTTGTTGGGTCCGGATTACTCTGAGCACACCCTCCTGCAAATGGGACGATCTTTGGAAATCGGTACGCAGGATGAAGCCTGGCGGACGCAAAAACCAGCTGTTTTACGCTGAGGTGGAAACATGAAAAACGATAACCGATCGACTTTACAAACCAGCTCCAGGAGGATTGGATGACAGATTACGAAGTTGTAATAGGCCTGGAGACACATATCCAGTTGAATACCAAAACCAAGATATTTTGCGCCTGCAAAGCCGACTCCTGGGATGATGAACCCAACACCAATATCTGCCCGGTCTGCACCGGATTGCCTGGCGTATTGCCTGTGCTGAACAAAGCCGTGGTGGAGAAAGGCGTACTGCTGGCGAAAGCGATGCATTCCGATATCCGCATGCGTTCCTTCTTTGATAGGAAGAATTACTTCTATCCCGACCTGCCCAAAGGCTACCAGATCTCCCAATATGACCTCTCGCTGGCCAGCGGCGGCTATCTGGATATCCCCATGCCGGAAGGCTACACCCGCCGGGTGACCATCCACAAACTGCACATGGAAGAAGATGCTGGTAAAACCAAAAACGCTGGCAACCTGCGCCTGATCGACTTCAACCGCTGTGGCGTCCCACTGGTCGAAATGGTCACCGGGCCAGATTTGCGCTCGGCCAATGAAGCCGCACAATACCTGATCCGTTTGCGCCAGTTATTGCGCTGGTTGGGCATCTCCGAAGCCGACATGGAAAAAGGCCACCTGCGCTGCGATGCGAACGTCTCCATCCGCCCCAAAGGCTCGGATCAGCTCTTCACCAAGACGGAGATCAAGAACGTCAACTCGATCGACAATGTGAAAAACGCCATCGAGCACGAAGTTGAACGCCAGATTCGCGAGGTGGAAGCCGGCAACCGCGTGCACGCCTGGACATTAGATTGGGATGAGGAGAAGAACGAGTTACGCAAAATGCGCTCCAAGGAAACCGAAGCCGATTACCGCTACTTCCGCGAACCGGATCTGCTACCTCTGGATCTGACCCAGGCATGGCTGGATGAAATTCTAAAAGACTTCCCCGAACTCCCATTGGAACGCAAAGCGCGTTTCATTTCTGAGTACAAACTACCCGAATATGATGCGGATATCCTGACGGGCGAACGCAATCTCTCCGATTATTTCGAGACCGCCGTTCAGGTCTACGCCGGTGATCCCAAAAAGGTCTCTAACTATCTGATGAACGATATTTTACGCATGCTCAACGAAAGTGGCAAAACTGCCAACCAGTTGAAACTCACGCCTGCCTACCTGGCAGAGATTCTCAAAATGGTCGATGCCGGGCAAATCAACACTTCCACCGGCAAAAATCTGCTGGAGAAAGTGGAAACCAGTGGTAGATCCCCCAAGAGCATTGTTGAGAGCGAAGGATTGGGACTGGTCAGCGATGATTCTGCCATCCGGGCGGTGGCTGAGAAGATCGTGGACGCCAACCCCAAAGAAGTCGAGACCTTCCGCGCTGGCAAAGAAACCCTGATCGGCTGGTTTACCGGACAGGTGATGCGTGAAATGCGCGGCAAAGCTGATCCCAAACTGGCAACACAGATTTTAATGGAGTTGCTGAAGAAGTAATCGAGCCAGGATAAGTTAAAAAAATCAATAATTCTAAAACAGAGATAGTTCATCAACCGCATGGAAATGAAGGCTATTCATTAATTCCATAAACGCACCTATGGTTGATTCACGATCAGATGAAGCAGATATGATTATGGAGCCAGTTGTATCAAAGTAAATATTTTTGGTACTGGTTAGAAATCTCAGTTCATATCCCCCTTCATCGTCCGTCTTAAGAAATAAGGAAACCGGATAGCCGTCCAGAATGGTAGTCTCGCTGATTAATGTGTATTCCCCGCTTGTCGTTAATAAATTGTATTTTTCATCGTATTTTATTATGGTTTCTGAAATGTCCGGATAATAAACAATGCTGTACCTTAATGTACTGATTTCTCCATCATTCATGTCAGGATTTTTGACGCGGACATAAAACATTCTGGTGCCATCATCGGCAATTAAATCAGTGTATTCCTGGTCAAGTATTAATGCTTGCGCTTCAGGATAATCAAAAATAAAATCAAAAAGGTCTTCCTGATAAATCTCTCCCTGAAATGGGTTTGCAGTTGGAATCGGAATGGGTGTTTGTGTGGGAATAAGCGTTGGTAAAATGATCTTCGTTTTATGAACGGTAGGAGTTGGTTTTACCATACGGTCAACAGGAACACTGGAAATTGCTAAGGTAAAACAAATCAAAGAATTTATCACTGCCCCGTTTTTATTCATTCATTTTTCCCGGAAACAACTGATAAGTTCATTATAGGGATTTTTTGTGGTTCTGAACTTATCAGTTTTGTAATCCGACAACACCACCGAAAATAACAAGAAATTTAAACTTATGGAATCTCAATCAACTGCTTATCGAGATCTGAAAAATAATTCAAAAAATCATAACGAATAGCCGCACTGATATCCGGTAGAAGCATGAATGGGTTCACTTCTGCCATGAAAATCGTAAACAGATGTTGAAAAAAGTGGATGAAAGGGTCTTTTGTCATAAAAGTAGTTTTCTGTGTAAATGTGTCATAATGTGCATAGATCGCCGGATCACTCAGAATAAAAACACCATCTGGTACAACACCTGAAGTTCCCTTTTTGGCTGTTTGATAAAGTTTCAAAAATTCATCCTGATCTACCGAATTACAATATGAGAAGATAAAGGACTTTGGTACGATTCTTGATTTCAATTCCATGTAATCCTGGGAGTTATTAGCCAAAATATTGTGTTTAGTCGGCTTCAGATTTTTTACGCTGGCACAATTAATAAAAGCTTGTCTTAATTCAATCGATTTATTCCTGGGTAATACTTCAATCGTCGCAATTACACTTTCAAGCATGTAGGTATTTTGGTAATCAGGTGATCTGAAAACCGGATAATTGGATCGATACAGAACAATGTCTTGTTTCGATGATTTTCGACCTGAAAAATCGACGATTTCACCAGCAGCAATATCAATGTTTGAGGGTAAAAATCTTTGTAGAAAATCCATGATGAAGAATAATCTCAAAGAAATTTGATTGGTAGGATCATCTGGAAGCTTAGAATAATCCTTAAAAAATTCCGACAATGATTTCTGTGTGTTTCTGCAAAACTCTAAAAAAGGGAACATATCAACTCCTAATTTTTTTATTGGATAAGTTGATTTTATTGTACTATAAATAGAAAATTTTTTCTATATAATTTAAGATTAAGACAGAAAATTTTAAGAATAGAGATTTTCTGAACATTTTTCAATTTCTTCCATATAATTAACCTGGGTTATCATTAAACAGTGAATCCTTTCCAAAACCATCCGATCATTTATATGGTTTTGTAATCCAATGAGGTGAGTTATGCCGAATAAGAACAGGTACGAACGTCAATTCTTCGCTGCCTTACAGGATATTTTCGTCGGGGCAAAGGTGGAAGGTGACTCCGGGTTTGTCAATCTGATGCGCATAAAAGCGCGTTATTATGAACAGGGTGTTTTTCCACACCTGAAAGCGGACATTGATACAGCTCTGATACCATTTCCGGATTTTCGTGAAGAATTATTCGACAAACTTTACACCTTTTTTTCACGCTACTTCAGCGAAAGTGGCTCCATTTATTTCCGCCATACCCCCAATCACCAGAATATTTATGAGAAAGTCTATACGGATGACCGCGATGTGATGTTATTCTGGAAAACCCACATGCTCTATTATGTGAAGACTGATCGGATTTTCACCAGTCTGCGGGTTGAGGTGGACGATCTGGTTTTCTTTTTCGATGCCGGGCAGATGACGCTTAAACGTGCGAATGAAAAGAGAGAGGTTATTTATTCCTTCCTGCAAAAAGCACAGGATGGCTCATTACATTTTTCGGTGGAATACTCAGAACGGGGTAAAACCACCAAAGTGGATGATATTCTGCGTGAGGTTAAGCAGGCCGGCGTTAAATTGGACGAGGACACCCTCACCAGGGCTTTCCGGGTATTTGAGAAGCAGAGTGAAGTGGATTTCTTCATCAATAAAAACGCCAGAGCCTTTCTGGAAGAACAATTCGACCTGTGGATGTACCAGTACCTGTTTGCCGGTCAGAACGTCTGGCGCGCAGAACGCCTGGCACAATTGCAAACCTTGAAGGATGTTGCCTGCAAAATTATTGCTTTTATTGCCCAGTTTGAAGACGAACTGGTGCGCATCTGGAACAAACCAAAATTTGTGCGTAACAGCCATTATGTGATCACGCTGGATAAAATCAGCGATGAGACCTTGCTGGATAAGCTGCTCAACCACCCGGGGATGGCAGCCCAAATCCAGGAATGGGTTGAACTGGGTATGGTTGAAAGTGGTTTTGACCCGAATTTTCTGAAAGAAAAAGATCTGACAGGCGAGATACGCCAGCGCCAATACCAATTTCTGCCCTTTGATACCCGCTATTTTCCTGATCTGGAGTTAAAAATTCTGGCATTGTTCGATGATTTGGACCAGGCATTGGATGGTTGGTTGATCCATAGTGAGAATTATCAGGCGTTAAGTACCCTTTCGAAAAAATATTACAATAAGGTTCAGTGTATTCATATTGATCCTCCTTACAACACTGAATCAAGTGGTTTTCTTTATTCGAATAAATATCAGCATTCGAGCTGGTTGTCAATGATGGAAAATCGAATAAATAGATCAATGGAATTTTTAAATCTCACGGGGTGTTTTATTTCTCATGTGGATGAGTTTGAAATTGATCATTTGCACTCATATTATCGTAGCTTGGCTTTCCCTTATCTAGGAGTTATAGTTTGGGATAAAAAAAACCCGATGATGGGAGGAAAAGGAATCGCCAATCAACATGAGTATATATTATGGGGATCATTCTTCGAAGGAACATTTAGTGGTAGTAGCGAAAATGCAAAAGAAATATTACAAAAAGCTAAAGATATTATTCAAAACAATAATGGTGTAAATGAAGTAAGCCAAAAAGAATTCATAAATTGGCTTAAGCAAAATCCGAAATTTTCTGGAGGAGAAAAGTCATATCAATTTTTAAATGAAGATGGTAGGGTTTATCAAAGCGTAGGTATGGGCTGGCCGAATCCCAACCCACCACCACAACAATTCTTTATTCCACTAATTCACCCGAAAACAAAAAAACCCTGTCCAATTCCTCCCCGTGGATGGTCTCGATCTCCAGAAAAAATGAGAGAGCTAATTGAAAAAAATGAAATTATTTTTGGTGATGATGAAACAATTCAACCTAGGAGAAAAATTTTTTTAACATCATCCACAAGTAAACCAATTTCATCAATTATTCAAAATGGCCAAAAAGGGAAAGCAGAATTAGACAATCTAGGTCTTGAATTTAGCTATTGTCATCCATCTTCTTTATATGAGGAGTTATTTTTTGCTGGTTTGGTAGGCAATATGGAGGGCATACTTTTGGATTACTTTGCTGGCTCAGGTACAACTGCACATGCAATTATGAATCTCAATCGAATGGATTATGGAAAACGAAAATATATTATGGTCGAAATGGGGGAGCATTTCAACACAGTCATCTTACCGCGAATTAAAAAGGTAGCTTTCAATAGCAAATGGAAAAATGGAAAGCCAGTGTTTGAGAAAAACGAAAGCGGCATGAGCCAGTTTGTCAAATATTTCGACCTGGAACAATACGAGGATACTTTGCGGCGTGCGCATTATGGCGATGCCGACCTGTTCCACAACCCGTATCAAGACCCCTATCACCAATACATCTTCCAGCGTGATGAAAAAATGCTGGATGCATTGGAGGTGGATTACGCTGCCAATCAGGTGCATTTTCACCCCGAACGCATTTACCCGGATATCGACCTGGCGGAAACGCTCTCCAACCTGCGCGGAAAATGGATCAAACGCATCACGGAAGACCTGGTGGAATTTGCGGATGGTGAGCAGATCAGCCTGAAAGACCCGGATTGGCGCATGTTGAAACCCTTGATCTGGTGGTAAAAAATGACCCGTATTTATCTTGAAAACATGGTCGAAAACCTGCGCAGTCAGAGCCTGCCACCCAATTGGAATGGTTTTGATCTGGCATCTTTTGCGCCGGGCAAGCAACTCTGGGAGTATCAACAGAAGGCATTGGAGAATGCACTCTGGGCTCTGTGGAAATATTATAACCCTGTCGACGACCCTGATGGGTTAAAGGGTGCGTACCTGCAATGGTATCAGGATTTTGGTCTGGAAGACAATCTGGATATACCTTTGGATCGATCCAATTCTGCCAAACGGAAAGTCTCCTCCTTGCTGGAAGATTTTTACGAAGTCGATGATGAGCGTCTACCCTACTGGCAATTCATCAACCGCATGTGCTTCTGGATGGCGACCGGTTCCGGTAAAACCCTGGTAATTGTCAAAATGCTGGAAATGCTCTGGCATCTGATGCGGCGCGCTGAAATACCAACCCATGACATCCTCGTGCTGGCGCACCGTGATGATCTGCTGGAACAGTTGAGCGTGCACATCCGCGAATTCAACGCTGGTGGTGGTTTATATATTCACCTGAAGGAACTGCGTGAATATGCCGAAGTCAAACGCCAATCCCCTGCTTTACTGGCATCCCAGGAAGCCACTGTCTTTTATTACCGCTCGGATAATCTCAGTGATGAGCAAAAAGAACGCATCATCGACTTTCGTAGTTATGACAACCACGGGCAATGGTACATTTTACTGGATGAAGCTCACAAGGGTGACAAAGAAGACTCCAAACGGCAGCATATTTATTCCATCCTCTCACGCAATGGATTTTTATTCAATTTTTCCGCTACTTTTACCGACCCACGTGATATCATCACCACGGTGGCCAATTACAACCTGAGCGAATTCATTCGCAAGGGACACGGCAAGCATATCAGTATTTTGCAACAGGAAACCACCGGTTTCCGCAGAAATGACGATTATAGCTCGGAAGAAAAGCAAAAAATTGTACTGAAAGCGCTGATCATGCTGACCTACACCCGCAAAATCGCGAAACGGGTAAGCGCTCTGCGCGAGCACATGTATCATCGCCCCTTGTTGATGACACTGGTTAACTCGGTCAATACCCAGGACGCTGACCTGAAATTGTTTTTCCGCGAGCTGGCTCGCATCGGTAAAGGGGAGGTTGATGATAGCGCCTGGCAGCAGGCAATCATGGAATTACAGAATGAATTTGACCATTTCCCCACCTATTTGTATGAAAGCGATCTCTTCGTCAAAGTAGATCGATCTTTATTGGCTGGCTTGACTCAAACAGACCTTTTGTCTGAAGTGTTTAACGCTGGTGGAAAAGGGGAAATTGAGGTATTGGTGCGGCCATCCAACCGGCAGGAAGTGGCTTTTAAATTAAAAACCAGCGATGATCCATTCGCATTGGTACGCATCGGCGATATTTCCGATTGGCTCAAACAGGAATTGTCCGGATACGAAATCAACACCCGTTACACCGATGAAGGTTATTTTTCACGTTTGAATCACCCGGATTCGGATATCAACATTCTTTTAGGGTCGCGTTCCTTTTATGAAGGCTGGGATTCAAATCGCCCGAATGTAATCATGTACATCAACATCGGTGTAGGCATGGATGCCAAAAAATTCATCCTCCAATCTGTGGGGCGAGGGGTGCGTATTGAACCAGCCAGGAACCAGCGCAAACGCCTGAGAGAGCTGTATACCAGTGGTCAATTACCAAAAGAGGTGTTTAATGATCTCAAAGACCTGGTATTACCACTCGAGAGTGTATATGTGTTTGGCACCAACCGGGAAGCATTGGAAAAAGTAATCGAGGAACTGGATCAGGAAAAAAAGAAAGTGGAAGGCGAGGAAATTTCTCTACGGATGAATACCGAAATGATTGACGATCATCCTTTATTGATCCCCACGTACCATCCTGGAGCGCTTTTACACAAAAAACAGGAAATCACCCGCCTAACTCTACACCCTGCCAGTCATGCCGTTTTAGAATCCTATCTGAATTACATGCTTGAGGCTGATAAAGTTCTATTAGCCCGGCATAATACGACCCCTGTACAAATTTCAGCCTTACGAGCATTTGTGCAGGCAGGCAATATCAGAACAGATTCGGAAGTTCGCCCACACAAATCACTGGACGTCTTGATGCAGCAGACCTTGAATTATTTCACCACGGTTGGGAGAGAATTCAACCAATTCAAACAACTGGAAAATGAAATTCGGCATTTTCAACACATCAAGGTCTTGTTGGAACCAGCCGATTTTGCAATTTTTATGCGCGATCTTGAGCGTTTTTACGAAACTCCGAAATTAATTAAAGCCTTAAAAGAGAAGTACGACAGTGGTCAATTGGGTTTTGATGAAATTCTGGAACAAACCAGAAAACTTCAAAATAACGAAGGATTTTCTCAAAATGGATCAAAAGTCCAATTTCGGAATATCGCCCAACATTATTATCTGCCTTTGTTGGTCAGCGAAAATGACAAACTCGATTATATGCGCTCCATCATCCAGGTACCCAGTGAGGTCAAATTCCTGAACGATTTGGAAGCTTATCTCAAATTGGAAGGCAATTTCTTCAATCAACACGACTGGTGGATGTTCAGCCGGGTTGATGAAAAAAGCGATGATATCACCATTCCGTATTACAACCCCTACGATAACAAGGTGTTGAATTTTCGACCCGATTTTATATTCTGGTTGAAAAAGGACACTCAATACACCATCCTGTTTGTCGACCCGAAAGGCACTTCTCGATCTGAGTATCAACATAAAGTGGATGGGTTCAGAGCGTTGTTTGAAAGAAACGATGAACCAATTATTTTTACCTATGCAGGCATGCAGGTTCAGGTACGCTTATTTCTGCATACGACGGATACCGCGTTTGTAGCTGAATATTATCGTAAATACTGGCAGGATGATATTGGAAAGATGATGAAGCGAATCGTTTATAATTAATTTTGCAATTCATCATTCATCCATTCGTTGATCAAAACCCTACGATTATCTGTCCCTATGAACTCAATTCTCTCCAAAGTCTCCTATTTTTCTCACCTTCCCCCGCAAGACTTTTTGGCGATCCAGAATAACGCTGTCAAACGCTCATTCAACGCCGAACAGGTTGTGGTGATGGAAGGTGATATCAGTGGAGGATTATACGTAGTTGAAAGCGGCTGGTTGAAAGTAATCAAAATGTCTATGAGCGGGCGCGAGCAGGTCCTCAATTTCCTCGGACCAGGCGATGTATTCAATGCCATCGCTGTTTTTACGGTTCATCCAAACCAGGCAACTATCATTGCACTCGAAGACAGCCAGGTATGGTGGATCGATCAGGACACCATCCTGGAGCTGATTCAAACCCATCCAGCTCTGGCAAAGCAGGTGATTGCTGATCTGGCTGATCGCATTCTGCATCTCGTCAGCCTGGTGGAGGATCTGTCATTGCGCAGTGTTGAATCACGCCTGGCACGGGTTCTGGTGGAAAGCATGGAAGAATCAAAAGTGACACGCCATAAGTGGGCGACTCAAAATGAAATGGCTTCCCGTTTGGGAACCGTACCGGATGTTTTGAACCGCGCCTTAAGAAAATTTGTGGAAGAGGGACTCATAGAGCTGAATAGGCATCAAATTCGAATTTTGGATATGGATGCACTCAAGTCAAAAATCGAATAATTCTTAAGTGTTTTCGTTACCTGTGTAATCCATAGAACCATGTACACGGATAAGCTCACCCAAACCAATTGAAATCAGTTTCTCAAAAAACCATTTTCAAATGGTTTGAGTTTGATTATCCTGTGAATTGATTCACAGGATAACCGTCGACATCAATCCACATTTTTAGTACCTAAATCTTTTAAATCCGACTTATGTCGAAGATTTTCGATTTATGTTGGCGTAAGCTTGTTGGGAAGAAGCACGAGAGGAAACAAGAACAGGATGTCAACAAAGTCCGCAAAAAATGATTGGCCGGTTCCACAGATCGACCCGCAAAAATGTGATGGTTGCAATCTGTGTGTGCAGATCTGTCCGCATCATGTGCTTGAATTACGCAATAAAATAGCGGTTGTGGCACACCCTCAAAAATGTGATTACAGTGGTTTGTGTGAGCAAATTTGTCCGCAAAAAGCCATTCAACGCCTGTTCGAGATTTTTATTATTGATCATGATGGAAAGGACTGAAGGAGTCTTATGAATGCCGAGGTGAAAGTCATCTGCCGGGATGGAGAAGTAGGGATACTCCAGGAAGTGATTGTGAGTCCCTTAACACTGCAACCTACTTATTTGATCGTATCAAGGGCAATGGATCCCACCCAAATCTTGCGGGTACATATTCATTCCATCCGGGAAATCAATGAGCATCAGATTGTGTTAAATAAAAGCATGGAATCTTTGGATTTTTTGACTCATTACCAGATAAATAATCCTGTAACCATATAAAAAATTTTTTCAAGAGTAAAGGAGTAATAAAATGACATCAGAAACAATCATCCTGGGAATAGCTGGTTTTTTACACAACCTCTTCACCGTGATTTGGATTGGTGGATTGGTTATGATCGTGATTACAGTGCTGCCGGCCGCAAAAAAAAGCCTGGAAAACAACAAACAGGTTCAACAATTGATGCATGGAGTCCTCAAGCGACATAGAGTATGGGTTTATATCAGTATCATTGGGCTTTTAATCACCGGCATCATCCAGGCAAGGATCGCCCCATCTTTCAGTGGATTAATGAAATTTGATTCAAGTTATTCCAGTCTGGTATCCATCAAACATATTCTGACAATAATGATGATTGGAATTACCCTTTATCGCTCCATTGTATTCGGTAAAAAAGGTATGAATATTACACCACAACAAAGCAATTTTAGTTTAAAGCTGGTGTTTGTGAATGCATCTATCGGCATACTGATCCTTTTAGCCAGTGCATTTCTAGCTGTCGTCTAAAATGATTTCAGTATGGAAAATCAGAGTGAGGTGGGCGGTGTTGCGTGATTGGTCAGGGATTGGCATTTCTGATGGGACTGGTTGGTTTCATGAACGGTCAATTCACATTAATACGGATTGCGATTTTTGTCTGGATGGGTGCCAGCCAGGAAAGCCGTGGGGTTGTGGTACAGGATACATTGCGCGAGATCAAAGTAAGACGTTCAATGGATGGCAAAAGCCAAAATCCGGGCTGTTCCGGTGGTGGATGATGATCAGAACCTGATCGGAATGATCACAGCCGGTGATGTCAATGAAGCCTATCGTTTATTGACAGTCAATCCACAACTCGTAAGTGAACCACAATCATAATCAGTAACTGCCGGATCCACCTCCGGCAATTTTTTCATATATAAAACTTCCAGGATCGCATTGATTCCATCCGCTATCGTTGATCAGTTGCCAGTATCGTTTTTGAACCTGCTTGTTTACCCCAAATAACCAGGCTTCAAATTGTCAGGATTCATGAATAAAGACCATGACTCTCAACTTTCAACTTTATGCTTTCGCCTTTCGCCTTTCGCCTTTCAACTTTAGGCTATCAGCCATTAGCCATCAGCCATCAGCTAACAAAATAGTACTTGACATAGGACACATGTTCGTGTTATTATATAGTACAAATATTCGATTATTAAGGAGAATTCAAATGGCTAGAAAAAGAGAAGGTCTGAGTGACCGCCATCGCAGGATAATGGAATATCTGACCGAGTTCATCGATGAATTTGGCTATTCCCCTTCTATTCGTGAAATCGGTGATTCGATCGATGTCAAATCAACCTCATTGGTAGATTATTACCTCAATCAATTGGAAGAAAAAGAATACATCTCGCGTGAAGGCCGCATCTCCCGCAGCATCCGCGTACTGAAACCGATGCGTTCCGCTGGCAAAGCTATCAGCACCAAAGTTCGGGACACCGTCCGGGCAGTCAACACCGCGGTGGACAATCTCGTCAACATCCCGCTACGTGGGCGTATTGTCGCCAGTTCCCCAATTCCCATGCCTACATCCGATTTCAATTACTATGATTCAGAAAGTGGTGTGGAAATCGCCCGCAGCCTTTTACCCGCCCGTGAACGCGTCAGCGAGCTCTTTGCTCTCGAAGTGCAGGGTGACTCCATGATCGATGCCATGGTCAATGATGGCGACCTTATTATCATCCGCCCTTCCAATCAGGCTGTCAACGGTGAAATGGTTGCTGTCTGGCTGGATGACAAAGACGAGACCACATTGAAATATTTCTACAAAGAGAAAAACCGCATCCGCTTGCAACCTGCCAACCCCACCATGGAGCCCATCTACATCGATAATCCAGAAGCACTACGCATCATGGGTAAAGTTGTGATGGTCATCCGACAATATAAAAGCGAAATTTTGTAAACGCTACATTCTCCTGTTTCATAGACTCTTTTCTTGCCATTGATATGTATTGAAAAACGGCTGAGTTTTTCAGCCGTTTTTTTAGTTTTATCCAATATGGATTAGGCAACTACTACTTCAGCGCCTGCTTCAACCAATTTTTTCTTGGCATCTTCGGCAGCTTCTTTGGAAACGCCGGTGAGGACCTTTGAGTCAGCAGCTTCGGCCATATTCTTGGCTTCTACGAGACCCAGGTTGGTGAGTTGGCGAATAACTTTGATGGTTTCAATTTTCTTGGGACCGGCATTTTTGAGAACGACATCGAACTCGGTCTGTTCTTCAACTTCTTCTACAACAGCGGCAGGACCAGCAGCAGCAGCCACAGCGACAGGTGCGGCAGCGGAAACGCCCCATTTTTCTTCCAACATCTTAACCAGATCGGCAGCTTCTAAAACAGAAAGCTCGCTCAACATATCAACAATTTTAGCTAAATCAGCCATTTCTAATCACTCCTTAAGTGTATTTAATATATTTATAAATTAATTACTTACTTATCCTTGTTCAGAATAAGCTTTTACAACAGCTGCCAATCCACGAGCAGGTTCAGCAATGGTACGTACCAGTTTACTGGCTGGTGAATTGATCAAACCTAACAGGGTAGCGCGTAATACCGGTAAACCGGGTAATTCTGCCAGTGAGTCAACATCTTTCTGGCTGATCTTGCGGGAACCCAAATAACCACTTTTTACTGCAAAAACCTCTGATTTTTTGGTTATTTCTTTGAAAACTTTCGCTAAAGCGGGTGGATCACTGAATGCAAAGCCTGCCATTGTCGTACCTTCCATTTCAAACTCAGCATCAATGCCTGTGTTCTGGAAAGCCTTTGATAACAATGTGTTTTTCACAACGTGAATTTCACTGCCAGTTTCACGAACTTTATTGCGCAAGTCATCAATTTCTTTCATGCTCATTTTTTGATATTCAAGAAAGAAAACTGCTTCACTGCCTTGCAGCCACTGCTCATATTGAGCCATCATTTTTCCTTTGTGTTTCTTTGTGAAAGCCAATCTTACCTCCTTCCTTTCAAATTAAATAAAAAGTCTTTACTTTTCCGCCAAAGTAAAGACTTCAATCATGACTATCAACCTGAATTCAGGCAATTCGTCTTTCAGTCTCCACCTCGGCGGGAAATTTTAAGCCCTAAGGCTCCTGCTTTCTTCGGTGAACCCTGATTGTAACACAACCAGGGGTATTCACAATGTTAAAAATACTAATTACTCTTTAATTTTCAAAGCCTGGGCTGCAGTGGCATCCACTTTGATACCAGGACCCATGGTGGAGGCAATGGTAACGCGCTGAATGTAACTTCCCTTTGCTCCAGATGGCTTGGCTTTACGAACAGCTTCCATCAACGCGGAAAAGTTTTCAAATAGCTTATCCAGATCAAAAGAGACCTTGCCAATGGGAGCGTGAATGTTGGCGGTTTTATCCAGACGGAATTCCACACGACCAGCTTTGGATTCTTCGATCACGCGCGGTAAATCCTGCGCCTGAACAACGGTTCCAGCTTTTGGATTCGGCATCAAGCCGCGAGGACCTAACACACGACCTAAACGTCCAGCCTTACCCATCATATCCGGGGTTGAAATCGCGACATCAAAATCGGTGAAACCATCCTGAATCTTCTTGATCCATTCATCGTCATCAGCGACATAATCAGCTCCAGCTTCACGAGCCAATGCAGCACCTTCACCCTGGGCAAAGACCAGAACGCGTACAGTCTTACCCAGACCATGGGGTAAAACGACGACATCACGAACCTGTTGATCTGCCTGACGGGGATCCAAACCGGTGCGTAAATGGACTTCAATCGTCCCATCAAATTTCGTGAAAGATATCTCTTTTGCTAATTCCAGCGCATCACGAGGATCGTAGTATTTCTGACGATCTACTTTCTCCAACGCTGCTTTAAATTGCTTTCCTACTTTTGCCATTTTTTCTCCTCTGTGGTTCCAGCGGGTAACACAGGTCACCCTCCCACAATGAACTAATCAACCACCGTAATGCCCATGTTGCGGGCTGTGCCTATAATCTGGGCCATTGCATCTTCCATATCAACTGCGTTCATGTCTTTGAACTTGGTTTCAGCAATCTCACGCACCTGGTCACGAGTGACCTTGCCAACCTTTTCCTTGTTCGGTACTGCAGAACCTTTGTCAATTCCGGCAGCTTTTTTCAAAAGAAAGGCTGTTGGTGGCGATTTAAGGATAAATGTAAACGAACCATCCGTATAAACGGAAATTTCTGCAGGAATAATCTCGCCAGCCTTGTTTTGTGTGCGGGCATTGTATTCTTTACAGAACGCCATAATATTGACACCATGCGCTGCAAGCGCAGGACCGACGGGAGGTGCAGGGTTTGCTTTACCAGCAGTCAACACCAACTTTACAAATGCTTTAAATTTCTTTGCCACTATTTCTCCTTCGTGGTTCTATCGGATTCTTCATCCTCCCACTAAATTAAGGCACTTATAAGCAAGTGCCAGGTTTACGATTTTTCTACTTGCAAAAAGTCCAATTCTACCGGCGTTTCACGTCCGAAGAAATTTACCATCACACGCACTTTGCTACGATCCAGATCAATCTCCGCTACAGTACCACGGAAATCATTAAAGGGGCCATCCACAATGCGAACGCGTTCACCAACTTTGAAAGATACCTTGACATGTGGCGCTTCAGCTTCCATACGACGCAGAATCTGAGATACTTCATCACTGCGAAGAGGGGTTGGTTCATTACCCATACCCACAAATCCAGTAACACCTGGCGTATTGCGTACAACATACCAGGATTCTTCGCTCATGACCATATTAACCAGTACATAGCCCGGGAAAACATGTCGTTCTACGGTACGACGCTTGCCATCCTTAACTTCTATTTCTTCCTGTGTCGGGATAACAACATCATAAATTCTGTCTTTCATACCCATGGAATCGATTCGTTGTTCCAAATTATGGCGAACTTTGTTCTCATAACCCGAATAGCAATGGATCACATACCAGTGTGCTTCATCATCGCGCAAATCAGAGTCCAGTGAATCCAATTCTGGTTTTTCTTCAACTTCATCCGTTTCCAGATTTTCTGGTTCTTCTTCTGGATTTATCTGATCGTTTACAAAATCATCCATCGGTTATTCCTCAACTTACTGTAGCTTTTAGATAGCTACCAAAGCAGCAATCAATCGAGAAAATACAAAATCTAATAATCCCAAAATTGCTGCCATAACAAAAACTACGACCAACACAACTTTCGTTAATTTCCAGGCTTCTTGTGGAGTTGGCCAGCTAACTTTGCGCAATTCTCCAATCGTGGTACGCCAAAAACGAGCCAGTCGATTTTGTTTCTTTTTTGCTGAGCTCGAGGCTTTATCTGAACGTTTTGTTACTACTTTTTCTTTTGGTTTCAGAAACTTAGCTGCCAATTTTCTCTCCTTTTTTACATCCAAAACGCCGCCTGGTCGGACGGCGCTCAAGCTTTCAGGCAGGCGAGGCAGGAATTGAACCCGCAACCCCCGGTTTTGGAGACCGGTGCTCTGCCAATTGAGCTACTCGCCTAGGGTGACCGTCAGTTACAATTTTCAATGATGAAACCTGCAGCCAACTGTCATTGAGCTTACTTCGTCTCGCGATGCAGAGTGTGCTTCCGACAATGTGGACAATATTTACTTAATTCCATGCGGCCCGGATCGTTGCGGCGGTTTTTCTGAGAGGTGTAATTTCTCTCTTTACATTCACTACACGCAAATGTGATTACTGGGCGGATATCTTTCTTTGATGCCATAGTCTTTCACAGGCGCAACCAGACATTTGACCCGATTGCGCCCAGCTCCTTTACAATAAATTACTTAAGAATCTTAGTGATCACGCCAGCGCCTACAGTCAGGCCGCCTTCGCGAATTGCAAATTTTGAACCCTGTTC
>ENA-OSEO01002027-OSEO01002027.1-sediment-metagenome-genome-assembly--contig:-NODE-2027-length-31578-cov-5.797213_pt1 | contig 31578 bp, 25 predicted proteins | sample MGYA00237883_ERZ534232 | MGnify/ENA metagenome assembly ERZ534232 | reverse complement strand
CACGTCCGGGCGGTCGGGTGCGATATCGCCGCAGCAGGCGCTGGCCACGGCATAGCCGCGGGCCAGGAGCTGCTCCACGGGCATCGATCCCGGCCAGGTGTTGCGGCTGCGCTCCGTGGCACGGTTATCCACGATGCCCATGTCGCCCCGGCCAAAGCGGCCCATGTCCGGCACCCAGCCATCAAAGAGGCTCACCCCGGGATCGTCGGTGATCGACTGGTTCCCCAGATAGTTCAACCCCACCCAGGTGGCGGGCGGCCGAGACACGTCGTTGGGGATGTACAAGAGCAGGTCGATCTTGGGCAGGTCGCCGTCGGTGAGGTAGATGCGCACCTCTTTGCGGGTGGCGCGCCCCTCCAGCGCCTGGCGATCGACGCTACGCAGCTCAAAGCGCATCCCCGCGCGCGGCTCGGGCGAGCGGCCAAACAACTGCTCCTCGCACAGTCGAAAGACCTCCGGACGGCGCTTGTCCCACCAGGTGGCGGCCTCGGTCACCGGCGTCCCGTCGGCGCAGATTAGCGGGTCGAGAAGCGTATAAGGGGGCACCTGTGCCTCATCGAGCAGCGTGCCGGCAGGGTAACTGGCCTTAATCCTCTCCAACTCTGCGCGTCGTTCCTCGTCCATATCATGACCTCCAGCGGTGTGGTGTGTGGTCCAGTACACCGCGAGTGTAGCGCGGTTCGGGGCGCGAGGCCAGTGCCGGACCGTCTGAAGGTCCAAAGGTCCAAACGTCCGGAGCACGCGTGCCGAGCGCCGAGACAACACCACGCCGTCTTTGCGGGGAACGTTCTAGCGCTCCGACGTTAGGACGTTCCGACGTTCGGACGTTCGGACGTTCCGACGGCTCATCCCGCCGGCTTGACGTCGATCACCGGGCTGCCGTCCCAGGCGTCCAGCCCGGAGACCACCAGCGCATACGGCTCGACCTCCAGGATCTGCACCCGCGTAACGCCGATGGGTGACAGGCGGCGCGGGCTCCGCAGCGCGAACACACCGCTGGGCGGGTTGGCCGGATCGCCGTAGCGCCGCTGCAGCAGCGGCACTACGTCAGACGAGCGGTCAAAGTAGAAAAGCACATCGATGTGGCGCCCCGGCTCGAGGCCGAGCAGCGCGTCGGCGTAGACGGGCTCTATCTCTAGCCGCGAGCGCGCGCTGCGCACCCGCGGAGGCGAATCGGGCGAGAGTTCGCTCCGCACGACGCCGATGGCGGTCACCGTCAGCCCATCAACGTCTCGTTCCGGGGCGCAGGCGGCGCACAGCCGCTGACCTCCGACCTCGCTGAGGCGCGAGGCCATCACCAGCGCGCCGCAGTTGTCGCAGGCCACCGAGGGCTCCATCCGGGCATGCTGTGGTGCGGGATAGTCGGCGATCTCCTCGATGCGGAAGAGCGCCTCCAGCGGGAGCTCCAGCACGGCATACCCGCGCCCCTCCCAGAGCGCCGTGTACGCTGCCTGATCCTTCGCGCTGGCCCGGCCGGCCCGGATGCGCGCCACCAGCGCTTTTTGCTCCGCGGTCATATCGTCCGGCTGCGGCAGGCAGGTCATCCGCAAAGCAGTTCGGTCAGAACGTCGCAGGAAGGTATACACGTTGCGTCCGCGATCCAGATGAATCAGGTTACCCTTGCCATAGGTGCAGCCCAGGATGAACTGGATCGCGTCCGCGGCGCAGTTGGCGGTCTCGATGATCGCCACCAGTTCCTCATCCTCTGCGCGGCCGCCCAGACGGTCCAAGACCGCCTCGCAGAGCCGGATGCCGGTGGCCAGGCCGGGGCAAAAGTGGCCGTGGAAGGCGATCACGTCGGTTACATTGATCGATGGATGGCTGTACACGATGCTCCTTGTCTATGATGCGTCGAATCGTATGTATTCACCATAGCCCGCCGACCGCATCTGTCAAAGACGCTTCTCCGGACGGTGCCGGAGGGCTGGGCGCCTGTACAAGAGCGCCAGAACCGGGTATGCTTGAACCATCTCGGGGCCACCCTTGTTCCTCACGGCTCGCGAACGGCCTCCGGCCCCATCCCCGCTCCCGCAGCGGTCCCGGCACGTTCCGAGCGGCGTCACAGAGAGGAGTCCCTTGCGTGAACATCTACAAAGACTGCCGTAACCCGGTGCTGCCGCCCTACCTGCACATCGCCGATCCAGAGGCCCACGTCATGCCCGATGGGCGCGTGTACGTCTACGGCTCCTGGGATCAGGGCGACGACTATTACTGCAGCCGCGAGTATCTGGTGTTCTCGTCGGACAATATGGTCGACTGGGTGAATCACGACGTCGCCTTTGACGTCAGCCGCGTGCCCTGGGCCAACGATCCCAACGCGCCCCGCTTTCCAGCCATGGACCGGGACAACCCCACGCCGCTGATGGCCAAAATGCGCGAGCAGCGCGCCGGCCAGGAGGGCGCCGACCCGCTCAGCTATCCCCGGGACCTGCTCTTTGCGCCGGACGCCGCCTATTACCGTGACCGCTACTATCTCTACTTTTGCCTCTCCGATGGCAGCGAGGGGGTGGCCGTGGGGAGCCGGCCCGAGGGACCGTTCACCGATGCTGTCCGGCTCCCCTGCGGCGGCATCGATCCCGCTGTATTCGTGGATACCGACCCCGAGACCGGCCATCTTACCCAGGCCTACTACACCTGGGGGCAGTTTCGGGCGCGCGGCGCCATGCTGGACCAGAGCATGACCGCGCTGGTGCCCGGCTCGGAGATCACTGACCTGGTGACCGAGGAGGAGCACGGCTTTCACGAGGGCAGCTCGCTGCGCAGACGCGGCGACACCTACTACCTGGTCTATTGCAGCATCGCCCGGGGGCGGGCCACCTCGCTGGCCTATGCCACCAGCAAGAGCCCGTTGGGGCCCTACACCTACGGCGGGATCCTCATCGACAATGACGGCTGCGACCCCGAGACCTGGAACAATCACGGCTCGATCGAGTGCGTCAACGGCCAGTGGTACGTCTTTTACCACCGCTCATCACAGAACAGCCGGATTCACCGGCGCCTGTGCATCGAGCCGATCACCTTTAACGCGGACGGCTCGATCGATGAGGTGCCCATGACCTCGCAGGGGGCCGGGCGGCCCTTTGAAGCGGGGGAGATCATCGAGGCCTGGCTTGCCTGCGGCCTCAGCGGCTCGGTCTACATCGGCCCGATCCTGGGCACCGGCGAGGGGCTGACCAACATCAGCGCTGGCGACGAGGCGCTTTATCGTTATGTCCAGTGGGAGGACGACGTGGCCGGGCTGGCGGTCGAGGCTCGCGGCGGCGGTGAGATCACGTTCTACATCGACGACGACGAGACGCCAGCCGGTCGCGCCCGGGTTCAGAATGGCCACACCAGCGCCTGCTGGTTCAGCGGTCCCTCGGGGAAACACACGCTGCGCCTGCAGTTCACTGCCGCCGACGGCCTGTCGCTGCGGACGTTTACGATCGGCGAAGGCTAGAGCTGAGAGGTCAAATGTCAGATTGCAGGTTGCAAGTTGCAAGTTACAGGTTGCGGGTTTCAGATTTCAGATTGCAGATGACAGAGGAGAGAGCTCAGAGAACTGTAGAGCGGCAGTAGAACGGACTTGAGAATCGGCAAGTCCCCCGGTAGCCTTGGAAAGGTCGATGGATCGGCGGCACCACGGACTTTGGTGGCAGCAGAGGTGGATATAGAGTTGCATCCACCTTCACAGTGCGACGCCCAGACATGACGATAGACCCGCACCATAGACGATGACAGCCGCATACGTACCGTACTTTGCTCGGCCATCCGCCATCTGTAGTCTGCAATCTGCAATCTCTAACCGCAAACCTGCAACCTGCAAACCTGCAACCTGTAACCTGTAATCTGTAACCCGCCGCTGGAGGCACCATGAACGTCTATTATGACTGCCGCAACCCGGTTCTTCCGCCCGACATCCACATCCCCGACGTCGAGGCGCACGTGATGCCCGATGGGCGCGTGTATGTCTATGGTTCCTGGGACCAGTTCGATGACACCTACTGCAGCCGCCAGTACCGCGTGTTTTCCTCGGCCAACATGCTCGACTGGACCGATCACGGGGTTTCCTTCGATGCCGCTCAGGCCCCCTGGATGAACGACCCGGACGCACCGCGCTACCCCCACGGCGAGGGGCTGGAGGTCACCCCGCGCATGCAGCGGATCCGCACCGAGCGCGAGGCCCTGGGGCGCGCCGAGGCGCAGGCCAGAGGCAATCCCGCCGAGGTTCGCCCCGAGCTGCCCATGCTCTATGCGCCGGACTGCATCCACCACGACGGCAAGTACTATCTCTACTTTTGCGGCTCGGACCACTCCGAGGGCGTCGCTGTCTCCGACCAGCCCTGGGGTCCCTTTGATCACGCCGTGCGCCTGCCCATCGGCGGCATCGACCCGGCCGTGCTGGTCGACCACGACACCGATGGCCACTCGCAGGCCTACTACGCCTGGGGCGGCGGCTTTTTGGGGCGCGGCGCCCTGCTGGACGACACGCTGATGGCCCTGGTGCCCGGCAGCGAGGTCCCCGTGCTGGCCGACGACGCCACCCTGGGGTTCTACGAGGGGTCGTCGCTGCGCAAGATCGGCGACACCTACTACCTCGTCTATTGCTGCGTCGCCCACGGCAAGCCCACCTCGCTGGGCTATGCCACCAGCACAAGCCCACTGGGACCCTACACCTATGGCGGGATCATCATCGACAACGACGGCTGCGACCCGTTCACCTGGAACAACCACGGCTCGATCGAGCGCGTCAACGGCCAGTGGTATGTGTTCTACCACCGCGCCTCGCGCAACTCGTTCCGGCGGCGCCGGCTGTGCGTCGAGCCCATCACCATCGCCAGTGACGGGCGCATCGCCGAGGTGCCTATGACTTCGCAGGGGGCGGGCCGACCGTTCACCCTGGGCGAGACCGTCGCGGCCTGGCGGGCCTGCGGCGTACGCGGCGGCGCGTACATCGCCCCCGACGCAGGGGGGCGCGAGGCGCTCACCGGCCTGGCCGACGGCGCCGAGGCCGTCTACCGTTATGTCCAGTGGGATCGCCCCGCCGGCAGCCTGGAGGTCGAGGCCAGCGGCAGCGGCGAGATCACCCTCTGCCTGGATGGCGAGGAAGTCCCCGCCGGCCGCGCGACCATCCGCGACGGACACGTTACCGACGCGTGGATGGCCGGCCCCGCCGGGTCGCACGAACTCGTGCTACGTTTCGGCGCCGTGGAGGGGCTCGTGCTGCACAGCGTGACCGCAGCCTAGGAAAGCAGATGACAGATTTCAGATTTAAGGTCGGAAGTGGCCGCGAGCGAGCGGGAACCGATCATCGCGCCCGCGCGCATCGCGAGGCACCAAGGTCAGCCAGCGTTCTGTCATCTGCCATCGGTCATCTGTCATCTGTCATCCGCCCTCTGCCATCTGCAATCTGCAATCTCCAAACCTGTAACCTGTAACGCGCAACCCGTGACCCTTCGCCCGGAGGCCCCATGCCCGACAACCTGACCCACCTCCATCGCGAAACCGGCCGCACCTGGGACGTGACGGCGGCGCTCTACGAGCGCGACGAACGCCGCGATATCGAGCGGCTGCGTGCCGGCTGGACCTCAATCCTGCCCGCGGAGGAGCCCTTGCTGCGCGCGTATCTTCCCTGCGGGCGCGCGCTGCACCTGCAATGCGCAGGCGGCACGGACACCCTCTCCCTCTGGAAACTCGGCGCCCGCCTGGTGGTCGGCATCGACATCTCTGAGCGGATGATCGCCGTGGCCAAGCGCAAGGCCTCGGCCCTGGGTGCGCCCGCCACTTTTGTGGCCTGCGACGTGCTGGACACGCCCCGCTCCTTTGATCGCACCGCCAACCTGGTGTACACGGGCAAGGGCGCCCTGCCCTGGATGATGGACCTGGACGCCTGGGCGGGGGTGGTGGCGCGCCTGCTGGCGCCCAACGGCCACCTGTTCGTCCACGAGGGCCACCCGCTGGACTGGGTCTGGGACCTGGAGGCTGAGGAGTATCGCCTGAGCCCGCGCACCGGCAGTTACTTTCAGGCCGAGCCCGTCGCCGATCGCAACTGGCCAGCCACGGCGGACGTGGTGCAGGAGCGAGCCGCCGACGAGGACCTCCACGTCCACGAGCACCAGTGGACGCTGGGACAGATCGTCACGGCAGTCGCCGGCGCCGGCCTGCACATCGAGCGCCTCGTAGAGCACCCCGATCCGTTCTGGGACCAGTTCCCGCACCTGCGCCCGGACTTGATGCCGCGGCTGCCGCATTCGTTTACGCTGATCGCCAGGCGGGGATAGGCGGACCGTGGAACATAGACGATGGACCATGGACGATAAGCGATGGACAATCATCCGGCCACATGGACCCACTCTGGCGGAGCGCCGGCTTTAGCCGGTCCAGACCGCCGGTGCGTGATGTTTTCGGGGTGCGCAGAGCGGACGGGACGTCCGCGGTCCAGCAGACGCCTTCGGATTCATCTTCGGACCGCGGGCCTCTGGCCCGCACCGGGTGGTCAGCCTCTGGCTGAGCACCCGCCCCGCCCGCCTCTGGCTCTGTGGACGGTCAGTCTCTGACTGACCACACCCCTGTTCCTGGAGGGCTTTGGGCGAAAGGGGGCCGTCTCCGGCCGCCCCTCCGATGGACTGCCTGAACCCGGCGTTGCGAGTCGGGCCCTGACCGGTTTCAGACCAGGCGCAGACCTTCTGCCGGAGCGGGCGAGACGCCCGCGGTCCAACGGGTCATGCGGGTGCCCTCGGACACCGTGCTAACCTGAAACCCGCAACCTGGAACCTGCAACCTTCCCTTCATCCCCTGCCCGGGCAATCGCCAGCGTGCCGCCGGACGAGAAATTGGCCAGCATATACCGCAGCGCATCTGCGCGGTCGGGGCTGTCGGGGTCGCCGTGCAGGAGGTCCTCGGCATAGATGGCCAGATCCTAGACGAGGAGGCGGCTTTGCCGCCCCTCAAACAATAACGCGGGTCTGGAGACCCGCGCTCCGATCAGCCACGCGCCCCATGCCGCACGCGCCCCAATCGCCTCCGCTCCTTATCCTGTATATCCTGTCTATCCCTGTTAGTTCCGCAATTTCGTCCTGCGTGGGAAATCTGGAAACACGCTTGACGGATGTCGTGATTCCAGTAATGTACCCGAGGCCAAATCAGATCCGGAGGGATAAATGGAGAAACACAGGCCTACCTATGCCGAGCTTGAACGCGCCTTCGCGCGCCTGGAGGCGCAACGGCTCACTGGCGAGATCGACTCGGACGCCTACCGCAACGCACTGAATGCGCTTAGGATCAAGGACGATGAGGGCCACACCTGGATGCTGCAGGAGCAGACAGGCCGCTGGCACGTCTGGCGTGACGGTGTATGGGAGGCCGGGACTCCTCCGGGCCGAGCGAAGGAGGAGCCCTTTGCGCCACCGCCGCCGACCCTCGAGGAGGCTTCACAGCCAGGCATCGCGCGCTCTGCTACAGACGTGCTTGCTTCAGAGACCCCGGACGGCGCCTCACCCCCTCTGACTGCCATACCGCAGGCTACGCCGGCCCCGACGCCCGGCATGTATACGCCTCCGACGACAGTCCCACCTCCGCCTGCGTCGAGCCCGCCCACGACGCCGGGAGTCACGCCCTACTCCCCGCCCACCTACGCGCCGCCACCGGCGTATGCGCCGGCGCCTGTGGCAACCTACCCGGTACCGCCCGCGGCAGCGAGCCCCGCACCGGTCGCTTCCGTTCCTGCAGCGGTCCCCGCGCACCCACCGGGTGGCCGCGCCGCGAAACGAGCGGCACGGCGGGAGGCGCGTGGAGTTGCCGCCAGCTACCGCCCGGGCTGCATCAAAATCACCTGGAGCATCCTCACGTGGGAGATCCTCTGGGGCGCCCTGGGCTGGCTTGCGTACGATACACTGGGCCAGCGTTACCCGTGGATTCTGATCCCCGTGGGCCTGGTAGCCCTGCTTTTCATGGTGCTCTATCTACGACGTTTCCGTCAACCTGCCATCGAGGGGGCCTTATGATCAGGACGCGTTTGTTCACGCTGTTGTGCATCGTTGTGATTCTGGCGGGAGTGGCTGCCCCCGGCTTGCCGGTCGCCGCAGATGACCAGACTCCCACCGTGGAGGAGAAGGTGATGCGCGAGGCGGTCGGCCTGCTGGGCTGGCCGAACGCCATCGCTACGCAACGGATGTACGATCTGGACGAGAACGATGACACCATGATCCTCTTCTGGCCTCCCGGCGATGCCCTCCAGTTCGTGGCTGACACCAAGACCTCGGCCACCAACGGCGGCTCGTATGATGATGAGACGATCCAGTACGCGCGCATTCTCTCCCTCGGGGACAAGGGAGGGAAGCTCTTTCTGGACAAGATGGTCGAGAACGGCTACTCGAGAAGCAGCTACCAGGGGCGCCCAGCGGCCATCGTCCAGTCCGGACAAAAGATGTGCAACGCAGGCGGGCTGGTGGGCTACCTGAGCGAGTACGTCAAAAGGATGCTCCGCGGCATCTTTGGGAGCGCCATGGACAATTCCTGCCCTTACGCCTCGGCGGGGTACATCAGCTGGACCTGCGGCGCATACACCTTTGTGGCGCGGGACGATACCGGCAAGGGTGGCGAGGAGGCGATCGCCGCGGCGCTTTACACCGCCGCGGAGCACCAGGGGCTGTGCGGTCTGGCCGATACGCTCGTGATTCTGGCGCAGACCAACGATGTGTCCGGTACCAAGGAGATCAGCAAGTTTGTCGAGCTGGGCCAGCAGGTCAACAGCTACTATGGCCAGAACGCCTACGGGAACGTGTCGCTGGCCTATACCTACCTGGACGCCGATGGCGACGGGGGCACCGAGGATTGGTTCACGGTGGACGCCAACATGGCGGACTATCAGGGGAAGGAGACCGAGTTCGGCATCGCTGCGATACAAAAGGCCTTTGAGGCCGGCGCGCCCCAGGAAGAACTGGAGTTGTCCCAGGTGATCGTGGTCTATCCGGGCAGCGCTGTGCAGGAGTCCCCGGAGGGTGAGACTCCGGTCCTGAGCACCCTGTGCGCCTGGAAACCTGAGTATCAGTGGCACGAGATCCAGGTGGGTCCGCCCGAAAACCGGAGCACGGTGTTCGCCGGAAGCCTGATCGTGGTCGCGGAGAACGACGGCCTGGGCGACTGGGCACACGAAATCGGCCATTCGCTCTATGGCCAGTACAAGATCCATGATCAGTACACGCGGATCGGGGATCGCTACAACTATAACCATCCAGCCATGATGTATGGGTACATCAACTACTGGGGACTGATGGGCAGCGGGAACTCGTGGGGAGACCCGCGAGCCAGCAACCCGGTGCACATGTCAGCCTTTTCCAAGGAGACCGCCGAGTGGATGGAATACACGGTGGGGACGGTGGGCGAGCGGTATACCCTCAGCGCGCTGGAGACGACCGGCACAGGGAGCGCCCTCAAGATCGATGATCCTAACTCAGCCGATCCACAGGACTATATGCTGATGGAGGCCCGGCAAAGCGGGGGCGCCTATGGAGCGCCAGAGAGCGGCGTCGCCATGTACCGGGTGAACTGGAGCAGCAGTAACCAACACCACGTCGTCAACGTCATCAATCCGCCCAGAGGCATAACCCGGGCGAGGACCGCCAGCGGCCAGCGGTACACTCTCCCAACACTGCATGACGCGGGAGATCCCGACGGTGCGACCGAGTACCTGATGCCTTACTGGAAGATCCGATTCTCGCTGTACAGTGAGAGCACGGCGGACGGCTACTCCGCCGTGGTGGGGACCTCCGTCTACACGCCCACCAATCTGGTGGGCGCAGTGGTGGCGCCCGTGCCCGCGGCGGCCCCTGCCAACCCCCCGACCGTGGCGCCGATCAGCCGCGACGGCCCCGTGCCCGATATCGACCTGCACGCCTGGGACGACCAGGGCTATCATGTGGGGCTCAACTATGCCACCTGGCAGTACGAGAACCAGATCGCCGGTGCCGTCGCTTCGGGCGACCTGCAGGGCGACGAGGAGTGGATCTATGTGCCCGAGGGGACGCAGGTACGCTATGCCGTGAGCGCGGAAAAGACGCGCCAGTTTCTGGAGACGAACCCGGCCTGGGCCGAAGTGCTAGAGCCTCAGGAGTTCGCGACCACTTACCATCGCTTTGATGCCGAAGGCACCCACACGGTAGCCAACGGCGGCGAGGGCGTGGTGCCCCCGGGGATCGAGGCACCGCTCTCGGCACCCAGCGACTCCTCGCTGAGCTACAAGGCGGCCCCTGCGCTCCACTATGGCCGCAACTGGCCAGAGAATCTTCCGCTAGCGGCCTTTTTCGGCGCGATTCTTACGCTGGGGACTGTGGGCTGGGTGATGGCGCTGGTGAAACGGTAGCATCAGATCTGAGTATGCGAGGCGGGCCAGCATGCTGGCCCGCCTCCGCTTTAGTTACATCGCGACACACACAACACACTTACAACGATACAGTCAGACGGTCCTCGCCGCAGACGACATCTGGTCCACGCAGCTTTCGAACCGCCGGGCCCGCGGCCGTTTGGCGCCGCGCGCCAACGCGGGTCTGGAGACCCGCGCCCCAGGGGAGCGTGCCGCCGCGCGCTATCGCGGCTCTGGAGGGCCGCGCCTCAGAGTGCCGCGCCAACCGCAGGCCCCTGACTTTATATCCTGCCTATCCTGTATATCGATGTTATCTCTTCCCCGCAGCGCGACGCAGGTCGCGATAGCTGATGAGCCGCACGCCCGAGTAGCGGATATAGTCGCGCAGGCCCGCGCTCAAGAGCGCCTCGCGGTTGGCCACCCGCGCCTGCCAGTTGGGCACCAGGGCGCGCAACTCGGGGGTGTCCACTGCCGGGTGGGCGATGATCAGGTGCAGACCAGGCTCCAGCCTGTCGATCATCATGCGCATGATGGCCACGTGCCCCTCGGGGTCGCACAGCGGCAGGACCTGCACACTATCGAACACCGGCCAGCGCAGTTCCTCCATCTCGCTCACCCAGACGTGCAGCTGATCCGCGTCCTGGAGGGCCATCCCCTGTCCGGCATACTCCTTGCGCCTCAGGAGCAGCGGCACCAGATGCCGGCGCAGTGCGACCTCGGCGTAGGTGGGAAAGAGGCGCAGATCCGAGAGCGTGAACATATGCTGGTCCGCGTGGGTGATGTCCAGTCCGGCGGCGAGCGCCCGGGTGATCTGGGCGTCGAGCTCTGCCCGCAGGTGATCGAGATCGGCCTGCCAGCGAACAAGCGGCGACTGTCGGTGAAAATAGCCCTCCTCGTCGAGCAGCCCGCCCTCCGGATCGCGGCTGCCGACCGGTCCCCAGCGGCTGGAAGCGAACTCTGACGTGACCGTGAGGTGCACGCCGACGTCCCACTCGGGGTGCTCGCGGTAGAGCGCCGCGGCCGCTGCGAACCAGGGGCAGGGCACCATGACGGCACTGGAGGTCACCAGGCCAAAGGCCATCACCTCGGCCAGCGCGGGCAGGGTGGCGTGGCACATGCCGACATCGTCGACGTGGATGATGAGTGCGCGGTCGCCGGCCGAAAGCCCCAGCCTGCGCAGGGCCGGGTTCGCCCGTTTCGCCATGCGGCCCCTCACTCGAACCTTTGCGCGCCAAAAGTAAATCCGGCCGCCTCCCATGTCAAGCCCGCCCCGATCCAGCCCTGCCGCTGGCGCTGGACGGCAGCCTCGCGCCGCGCTATAGTAGTTCCGAGCCAACATACAGCCCTGAACGGAGGTGCCCCATGCCCCGCGTCGCCATCAATACGCCCGCCCCCGATTTCACCCTGCCCGACTATACCGGTCAGCCCGTGTCGCTCTTCGATTTTCGCGGCCAGGTGGTGCTGCTGGTTTTCAATCGCGGTTTCGCTTGACCCTTCTGCCGCCGGCACATGGCGCAGTTGCGCCAGGATCATGACGAGCTCGTCTCCCGCGGCGTAAAGGTAGTTGTGGTTGGCCCCGAGGACACCGCAGCCTTCAGGAACTATTTCGAGAAGGAAAGCCTGCCCTTTGTGGGGCTGCCCGACCCGAGCAGCACCGTGCTCAAACTCTACGGCCAGGAGGTCAACTTGTTCAAGCTGGGCCGCATGCCCGCGCAGGTGCTCGTGGACCGCGTGGGCATCGCGCGTTATGTCCACTATGGCCACAGCATGAGCGACATCCCCGAGAACAGCGAGATTCTGGAGTTGGTGGAGGGGCTGGAGAAGGCGGTCTGAAGGTCGAAGGTCCGAACGTCAGAACGTCTGAACGCCAATGCGTCGCGGCGTGCGGATACCTGCTTACGGGCGAGAGGCGTTCATCCTGTAGGGGCGCGGCACCGTCCGCGCCCAGAGCGTGGGCAAGCGATGTACTCATCGCCAGACCCTCTCACTCCACCCTGTCCCGCAGCGCCAAGTCCCTCTGGGGCGCGGAGTTGCACTCCGCGGTGGCGCGCGGCGCTCAGAAGCGCAACGCCGTCATCTCAGGGTCGATGGGGACGCCGACCGCCCCGAAGACTGTGCAGGCGCCCGTTGGGCCCCCGCCGCCCTCTCCTTGACACCATCCCCGTTTGTAAGTACACTCATTTTGTAACTGTTCTAACCTTGTGCGCTTTCAACCACACCGGAAGGGAGGGTGCAACATCAAAACGCTGGCACGTGAACTGGCTGAAAAAGGCATCCGGTCCTCATACCAGCGCCTGCGCGTGCTGGCCTATCTGCGCGAGCAGCAGGGCCACCCCACCGCCGAGGAGGTCTACGAGCACGTGTTGGAGGAGATCCCCACCCTCTCGCGAGCCACGATCTACAACACGCTGCACCTCTTCGCCGGAGCCGGCCTGCTGCGCGTGGTCGACACCGTGGCACCGGAGACGCGCTACGACAGCCTGCTGGCACCCCACGGCCATTTCCACTGCGACCGTTGCGGCGCGTTGATCGACTTTGCTGTCGATCTGGACGACGTCGCCGTCGAGCGACTGGACGGTTACCGCGTCCGCGAGAGACACGTCACGTTCAAAGGTCTGTGTCCCGATTGTGCTGCCCAATCAGAGAACAAGGAGTAAGGAACCATGTCTGACAACAAGAAACTGACCACCGCCGCCGGGGCCCCCGTGCCCGATAACGACAACGCCATGACCGCCGGTCCGCGCGGGCCCATGCTGCTGCAGGACGTCTGGTACCTGGAGAAACTGGCGCACTTTGACCGCGAGGTGATCCCCGAGCGCCGCATGCACGCCAAGGGCTCGGGAGCCTTTGGCAAGTTCACCGTCACCTACGACATCACCCGCTACACCAAAGCCGCCATCTTTTCCGAGGTCGGCAAAGAGACCGAGTGCTTTGTGCGCTTTTCGACGGTGGCGGGCGAGCGCGGCGCCGCCGACGCCGAGCGCGACATCCGCGGCTTTGCCATGAAATTCTACACCGAAGAGGGCAACTGGGACCTGGTGGGCAACAACACGCCGGTGTTCTTCCTGCGGGATCCTCACAAGTTCCCCGATCTGAACCGGGCGGTCAAGCGCGATCCGCGCACCAACATGCGTTCTGCCACGAACAACTGGGATTTCTGGACCTCTCTGCCTGAGGCGCTGCATCAGGTGACGATCACGATGAGCGACCGCGGCATTCCCTACTCCTACCGGCACATGAACGGGTATGGCAGCCATACCTACAGCATGATCAACGCCGCCGGCGAGCGCTCCTGGGTAAAGTTCCATCTCAAGACCCAGCAGGGCATCAAGAACCTCACCGACGCCGAGGCCGAGGCCATCGTCGCCAGGGACCGCGAGAGCCATCAGCGCGATCTCCTCGAAGCCATCGATCGGGGCGATTTCCCCCGCTGGACCATGTACATCCAGGTGATGACCGAGGAGCAGGCCCGCAACATGCCGTACAACCCCTTTGATCTGACCAAGGTCTGGTACAAGGGCGAGTACCCCCTCATTGAGGTGGGCGTGCTGGAGTTGAACCGCAACCCGGACAACCATTTTCAGGATGTAGAGCAGGCCGCCTTCAACCCGGCCGCCGTCGTTCCCGGCATCGGCTTTTCGCCCGACAAGATGCTGCAGGGCCGCCTCTTCTCCTACGGAGACGCGCAGCGCTACCGCCTGGGCGTCAATCACCACCAGATCCCGGTGAACAGCCCCAGGAACGCGCCGGCGATGCCTTCGCACCGCGACGGTCAGATGCGCGTGGACGGCAACCTGGGTTCAACCACCGCCTACACGCCCAACTCGTACGGCGTGCACGAGGCACAGCCCGAGTTCGCCGAGCCGCCCCTCAGGATCGATGGCGACGCCGCGGCCTGGGATTTCCGCGCGGACGACGACGATTACTACACCCAGCCCGGCAAGCTGTTCAGCCTGATGAGCCCGGAGCAGCAGCAGGTGCTCTTTGAGAACACCGCCCGCAACATGGGCGACGCGCCCGAGTTCATCAAGATTCGCCACATCGGCAACTGTTTGAAGGCCGACCCGGCCTACGGCAAGGGCGTGGCGGATGCCCTGGGAATCTCGTTGGACAAGGTGCAGTAACCTGGACCGTTCAGGCTCTAGATCTGTCATATCGTAAGTGAGATGAGGGCCGCGGAGCGTGTGCTCCGCGGCCCTCATCTCGTCCCCTTCACCTGGGGACACTTTTATGCAGTACCTCCAGCGTTCGGCGTGCAGGGTGCGCACCAGCGCTGCACAGCGCGCCACTGGAGGATCAGCCTCTGGCTGACCTGCCGCGCGTAGGTACGCCCCCCCGCGTGACGGGTTTCCGGCAAGATGCTGGCCGTACAGTGCGCTGTGGAGCGCCCCCTTGGGTGGTTCAGACACGTACGCACGACTCGGGTGTGAGCCTCTGGCTGACCGCGCACATGAGTACACCCGCGACCTGTCTGCGCTCCAAGGAAACCTCGGGCACCAACGGCGCCGTCACGTTTCGCCGCCGTGCTGCTGCACGTGGTCAATCACGGTAGCCCATCGCGTCGGATTTTGGGTGGGGCATGACCCTCGTATCCAGACCCGGGCTGACGGTTCTGACGTTTGCGCCTATGATTACCCCTGGAACGCAGAATACAGGAGCTGCGCGTGATGGCAACTATCCGCGATGGCGACCGCAGCGTGCTGCTGGTGGTGGACGTTCAGGTGGGCGTGGTGGCCGGCGCCTGGGAGGCGGACCGCATCGTCAGTAACGTGGCCCTAACGGTGGAGCGGGCCCGCGCCATGGGCGCGCCGGTGATCTGGGTACAGCACGACGACGAGCAGTTGGTCCGCGGCAGCCCTGACTGGGAGTACGTGCCAGAACTGGTGCGCGCCGAGGGTGAGCCGCTGGTCCACAAACACTATCACTCGTCCTTTGAGGGGACCGGCCTTGAGGCGCTGCTGGCCGGGCTGGGCGCGACCCACATCGTGCTGGCGGGCGCGGCGACCAACTGGTGCATTCGTGCCACGGCTTACGCCGCCCTGGATCGCGGCTATGACCTGACGCTGGTCAGCGATGCCCACACCACGGGATCAGGCATGCTCGAGCGCGGACTCAGGCTCGAGGCCGAGTGCATCGTCGAGGACCTGAACCTGGCCATGACCTGGCTGAGCTACCCGGGCCGCACGAATGGTGTGGCAACGGCTGAGCAGGTGGCGTTCGCCGGCGGCAAGGGGCTCGAAACGGAACAAGTAAGGGCTGGCCACCGTGCCAGCCCACGAAACGGGGGTCAGGACGGTGCCTGACCCCTACGACGGACCGCGGACGCACGCGCCGCTCATAGCGAGCCAAGAACCGGCTAAAGCCGGCGCTCCGCCCAGTTACCGCTGGTCCGCCGCCAATCGCGTAACTGACGGAGAGTTTCCGACGTTCTGACGTTCCAACGTTCGGACCTTCCAACGTTAAGCCATTCCGATGGCCACGTTCATACGCCCCGCCCCACCGGCCAGTACACCGTGTACCTCTCATCCTCGATGGCGTAGAGCGGCAGAAAGCGCGTGCTGCGCCGCTGTCCGACCGTTCGCCAGCCGGGGCGCCAGAAACTCCACTCGCGCTCGTTGTCGGGCGCCAGGAGCGCCTGCGGGTGCGCCGGATCACCGACGATCGCCTCGTCGCTATCGGAGAGCCCCGCCAGCACGGCCGGGCCGTACATGAACGCCACGCGTGACGGATCATCACTCAGGGGCTCGGTCGTCAGCGCCATGGGCAGCGTCAGGCGCACCCGGTCGTGCGCCCAGCTCCCCTCCACGGCGATCAGGCTGGACGGCTCCTGCTCCAGAGGGACGCTCGTCCCATTGATCTCCAGCGTGCCATTGTCTCCCGCCAACCACCAGGGGATGCGCAGCCGCAGGTCGAAATCCACGGGCGCGGGCGCCTCCAGCGCGAGGTCCACGACCAGTGCAACGGGACGGTGCACGCGACCCGTCTGCTGATCCAGCGTCAACGTGATCTCTATCGGCACGCCATCCTGCTCCCAGCGCAGCCGCGAGGGGATGTACTGCGCCACGGTGATCCCCGGGCGCCCGTCCTCCGGGCTAGGCCCGCTGTAATAGATGCTGTCTGGATATAGGGTGTGGGCCTGCACCAGCGAGCCGTGGCAGCACCAGAAATCGTGCGTGGGCGTGCCCCAGGCCTTGTGCGCGCCCGGCTCCAGCGGGAGGAAATAGGCGATCATCCCCGTGATGGGGTGCTGCTGCGCCAGGACGCCGTTGATCAGGTTGCGCTCCCAGTAGTCGGCATAGTGTTCCTCGCCGGTCCAGCGCAAGAGGTATTCCGCCAGGCGCATCATGTTATAGACCGTGCAGTGCTCCTGGTTCTTGTCGCCCAGGCGCGCCGCCTGCTCGAACGGCGGCGACCAGATCTCGCCGCAGGTCTGCCCGCCGGTGGCATAGGCGCCCCGCCTGGTGACCGCCCAATCCCAGTAGGCCTCCACGATGGCGCGCCAGCGGTCGTCGCCGGTCACCTCCCAGGCGCGGGCGGCCCCCTGCGCCTCAGGGATGGTGGTGTTGGCGTGCCAGTTGGTGAGCACATCATCCCCAGCCAGCAGCCGGTCGAACAGCCGGTGGCGCTCATAGCGCTGGATCAGCTCGAGGTGCACCCGCTCGCCGGTGAGGGCGTACAGATCCGCCCAGGCCTCCAGCATCCCGCCGGTCTCCACATCCAGGATGTCGTCCATCTGCTCGCGCGAGAACTGCGCCGTCCAGCGGTGGAACCAGGCCGCCCAGTTCGCCGCCACCTCCAGCGCCTGCTCGCTGTGCAGGTAGCGGGCCATGTCCAGCAGGCCCATCAGCGTCTTGTGCAGGGTATAGTGCGGCACCCAGACCTGCTTGCCGCGGGCGATCCAGTCCAGGTAAGTGGTGGGGATGGACCCCACCCACTCGCCGCCATTCTCCCGCTGGCAGCGCGCCAGCTCGGCCACGATCTTGTCCGCCTTGCCGCGCAGCTCGGCGTCGCCGGTGTTGGCGCCGCGTCGCGCCGCCGCAGAGAGCCAGTGCCCGAGAAAGTGCCCGCGCAACTGGCAGGTGGGGGTCTCCCAGCCGAAGTGGATGTCCGGCGGGATCTCGCGCGGCCCCCACAGCCCCGCCTCCAGGTAGTGGTTCTGCAGAAGGTTGTCGGTGCGCAGCGAGAGCATGTAGCGCTGGTTCAGCTCCGCACGCCGGGCGTACTCGCTGGGCAGCAGCGTGACGCGGTCGAGGGGCATGGGGGAGAGGGCGTAGGTGGGCATGGGAGACCTCCGGGCATAGATTGCAGATCGCAGATGACAGATGGCAGATCGCAGTTGAAGGTTACACGTTACAGGTTGCAGGTTTCAGGTTGAAGGTTGAAGGTCAAAGGTCCCAACGTCCCAACGTCGGAACGTTGGAACATGGCAACGTCAGAAAGATGGAACGTCGGAACGTCGGAGGCCTCCACGGGACAAGCCGAGCCGCGGCCGGGCGTCGCTGGCACCGATCATAGTTTGAGATGGCACCAGGGGCAAGGCACCTCAGAAAAGCAGGTGCGGAGCGTAGCGGGTGCTTGACAAAGACAGAAGATCGTGTATGATGTATACAATTCCCATAGGAGCAGTAGGATATGAAGCTCAACACCCGGATGCGCTACGGCACGCGCGCGATGCTGGAACTGGCCCAACGCTATGGCCGGGGTCCCGTGTCCCTCAGCGACGTGGCGCTCGCGCAGGAGCTCTCGGTCAAGTACCTCGAGTCCCTCATGTCCAGCCTGCGCATCGCGGGCCTGGTGCGCGCGCAGCAGGGCGCCCAGGGCGGCTACGAACTCACCCGCCCCCCGGCGGAGGTCAACCTGCGGCAGATCTACGAGGTGCTCGAGGGACCGGATCCCTATGTATTCTGTACCGAGGACCCCACCTCGTGCGGCCGCCAGGCAGACTGCGCCACGCGCCTGATCTGGGAGCAGATGTACGCCGCCTCGATGCAGGTCCTGGAGGAGACGACGCTCGCCGACCTGGTTACCAGGTCACAACCGGACCAAACGGCCGTTCCGAACTATCAGATCTAGTCAAGGAGCACAATATCATGCACGGCATCTCTGAGAACATCACGTCCACCATTGGCCACACGCCTCTGGTCAGGCTCAATCGCGTCACCGCCGGCCTGGGCGCGCAGGTCCTCGCCAAGCTCGAGTCCCGTAACCCGGGCGGCAGCGTCAAGGACCGCATCGGCCTGGCCATGATCGACGCGGCGGAGCGCGAGGGCAAGATCACACCCGAGACGACAATCATCGAGCCCACCAGCGGAAACACGGGCGTCGGACTGGCGCTGGTAGCCGCCGCCCGCGGCTACAGGCTCATCCTGACCATGCCCGACACGCTGAGCATCGAACGCCGCAAGTTGCTCGCCGCCTATGGGGCCGAGCTCGTGCTGACCCCGGGCAGCGAAGGGATGCGCGGAGCGATACACAAGGCCGAGGAGCTGGCCGCGCAGACGCCCAACAGCTTTATTCCGCAGCAATTCGAGAACCCGGCCAATCCCGCGGTGCACCACGCTACGACCGCGGTCGAGATCTGGGAGGATACCGAGGGCCGGGTCGACATCGTCGTGGCCGGCGTGGGCACCGGCGGCACGATCACCGGCGTGGCGGAGGCGCTCAAGAGCCGCAAGCCGGGGTTCAGGGCCATCGCCGTCGAACCTGTGGCTTCGCCGGTGCTCTCCGGCGGCCAGCCTGGCCCCCACAAGATCCAGGGGATCGGCGCCGGCTTTGTGCCCGCGGTGCTGCGCACGGACCTGCTGGATGAGATCATCCAGGTGACCGAGGACGACGCGATTGCCATGGCCCGCCGTCTGGCGCGGGAGGAGGGCATCCTGGCGGGAGTCTCCTCGGGAGCAGCGGCCAGCGCGGCGCTCAAGGTGGCCGCAAGGCCCGAAAGCGCGGGTAAGCTCATCGTGGTGGTGCTGCCCGATACCGGCGAACGCTATCTGAGCACGCCGCTGTTTGAGGCGTAGGTGTGGGACGAAACATGCAAGACGCAGTCATTCCGGGCCGACTGAGAGACGAGATCGCCGCTCTGGAGAGCGTGGCCGTGGCTTTCTCCGGCGGCACCGACAGCACCCTGTTGCTGGCCGCGAGCGTCGCCGTGCTGGGCGCGGAGCACGTGCTGGCGATCACCGCGGACTCGCCCACCCTGCCTCGCAGCGAACTGCTAGAGTCGCAGGCGCTGGCGGCCGAGATCGGCGCGCGCCAGGTGCTGGTCTCCACCGGCGAGATGGCGCATGCCGGCTTTGTGGCCAACGACACCGATCGCTGCTACCACTGCAAGCACGAGTTGTTCGCCCGCATGCGCGAGATCGCGAACCGGGAGGGCTTCCGCCACCTGGTCTATGGCGCCACGCAGGACGACACGGGCGACTATCGTCCGGGGATGCAGGCGGCCGAGGAGGCAGGCGCCCTCGCACCGCTGCTGCGGGCCGGCCTGTCCAAGGCCGACGTGCGCGCCGTCTCGCGCGCCATGGGGCTTCGCACCTGGGACAAGCCCGCCATGGCGTGCCTCAGCTCGCGCTTTCCGTACGGCACGCCCATCACAACCGAGGGCCTCTCGCGCGTCGAGCAGGCCGAGGCGTATCTGCGCCATGAGCTGGGCCTGCGGCAGGTGCGCGTGCGCGACCAGGGCGTCGTGGCGCGCATCGAGGTGGAGCCAGCGGACCTGGCGCGCCTGGTACAGGCGCCCGTACGAGAGCAGGTCATCGCGCGCCTCAAGGGGCTGGGCTACACCTATGTCACCCTCAACCTGGAGGGCTTTCGCAGCGGCAGCCTGAACGACGTGCTGCCCGGCAGCGACGCGCACTAACCGAGCGCCCGTGACACGGCGCTCTTGACGATAGATGGAGGGCACCATGTTTGCAGGGTTTGTGATCGGCCTGCGCGAAGGGCTGGAGGCCGCGCTGGTGGTGGGCATCGTGCTGGGCGTGCTGCGCCGCGTGGGGCGCCCCGGTCAGAGCAGGGCCGTCTGGGCCGGCGTGTTCGCCGCCATCGCGGTGAGCCTGGTGACCGGCGCGCTCCTGAACCGCATGGGGATCGCCTTTGAGGGACGAGGCGAGGCGATATTCGAAGGCCTGACCATGCTCCTGGCGGCCGTGGTGCTGACCTGGATGATCTTTTGGATGAAGCGGCAGGGCCGCGAGACGGGTTCCGCGCTGGAGGCAGGTGCACTGCGGGCGGCCTCGCAGCAGGGTTCGGGCATGCTCTTCGGCCTGGCCTTTGTCGCCGTGGTGCGCGAGGGCCTGGAGACGGTGCTCTTTCTGACCGCGGCAGCGTTCGGCACCGCGGGGGGCCAGACCTTTTTCGGCGCAGTGTTGGGCCTGTTACTGGCGGCCCTGCTGGGCTGGGCGGTGTATGCCGGCGGCCGCGGCCTCAGCCTGCGCGCGTTCTTCCAGGCTACCGGCCTGCTGCTGATCCTGTTTGCCGCCGGGCTGCTGGCACATGGGGTGCACGAACTGCAGGAGGCGGCCCTTTTGCCCGTGGTCATCGAGCATATCTATGACCTGAGCACCGTGCTGAGCGAGGAGAGCACCCTGGGAAGCGTGCTCAAGGCCGTGTTCGGCTACAACGCAAGTCCATCGCTGCTGGAGGCGATCGCCTATGTCGCCTACGCCCTGGTCGTGCTACGGGCCTTCGTCCTGCCGGGCCCCCGTACGCCTCCTGTTGGGGCGCGGAGTTGTACTCCGCGGTGGCGCGCAGCGCCAACTCTGGGCCGACCTTTTTCCGAGCTCCGAGCGAAAGCGGCGGGTGTGGGCACCCGCCGCCCACCTTGGGGCGCGGGGCGCTGAGTACAGCGCTGGCACTCCGCGGTGGCGCGCAGCGCCAACACGCGAAACTCGCCATGAGCGTCCAGTCTGTCAGGGAGCCGGCAAGAATGCCGGCGGTCCAAGAGCGGCGGGTGGGGGCACCCGCCGCCCACCTTGGGGCGCGCGGCGGTCGGAACCGCTGACTCCGCGGTGGCGCGCAGCGCCAGCACGCGAGGCTGGCCATGACCGTCCAGCCTGGCAAGGAGCCGACAGGTGCGATGTACCCATCGCCATCGGCGGTCCGGTGGCGGCAGAAGCGCGCCGGGTGTGGGCACCCGCCGCCCGGGTACGCTCTGGCCGGCGGACGTCTTTTGGCCGGCGGACGCCCGCGTCCGCCGGATCCGATAGGAGCTGGCCAAAGGCTGTTGTGCGGCGGGTGTGGGCACCCGCCGCCCATTATAGGAGTGCGGGGCAGACGGGGCGAAGTTGCACTCCGCGGTGGCGCTCTGCGCCCATTTACGAAGCCCGCCATGGCCGTCGATCCTATCAAGGAGCCGACAGGTGCGATGTACCCATCGCCATCGGCGGTCCGATAGCGATCCAAATAGCGGCGGGTGTCGGCACCCGCCGCACAAAGACCGTCCCACACGGTTTCTCATAGTCATTTGACTCCCCCTCCGCATCGCCTACGATCATCACATGTATAAGCCTTCACTTATGAGCACGCCTCAATGACCGATCTCGATCCCACTGCGTTCTTTGCTGCGCTGGCCGATCCCACCCGCCTGGCGCTGGTGCAGTTGCTGGCCTCCCTGCCCAAGGGGCACCAGCAGTGCGTCCGCGCCCTGGCGTGGCGCCTGGGCGTCTCGCAGCCGGCGGTCTCGCAGCACCTCCGCGTCTTGAGCCGCATCGGTCTGGTGCATGGCGAGCGCAGCGGTCCCCGGGTGCATTACTCACTGGATCGTGAGCGGCTGCTCCAGGGACAGGCGCTGCTGCAGGCGATTCACGACACGCCGCGTGTGCCGCCGGAGCGTCCGCCCGAGGCAGCGTGTCGCGCGCGCCGGGCATCGGGTGGTCGAGGTCGTCAAAGGCGCACGGACCCGTCGGTCGCGCCCGTGCCCACAGAGGCTGACGAAAGCCAGTCTCCCTGAGCCAATCGGAAAGTGATCTGTCGCGCAGCAGGCGTGCACCATCGCCACCTGCCCACTGATACGAAGGAGTCGGAAAGAGATGCAATCGATCTGGCGAGTGTTGCGCGCCATGCGGCCCTACCGCAGACAGGTGGTCTACAACTGGCTGTGCATGGCCTGTCTGGTGGCGGCGGACCTGGCCCTGCCGCGCATGTTGCAGCGCATCGTCGATGCGGGCATCGGCGGCGGCGACAGCGCCGTGGTGTTGCAGTCGGCACTGATCATGGTCGGGCTGATCCTGGTGAGCGCCGCCGCTACCGTGGGCATCACCGTGTTCGCCGTGCGTGTCTCCCAGGGCCTGGGCGCCGACTACCGGCGCGAACTGTTCTCACGAGTGCTCTCCCTCTCCGCACGCAACCTCGACCAGTGGCAGACCGGCCAGTTGATCACGCGCCTCTCCTCGGATGTCCAGCAGGTGACGCAGTTTATCTTTTTCACCGGCCGGATGTTCCTGCGCGTGCCGCTGGTGGCCGTCGGCGCGCTGACGATGATGGTGCTGACTGACTGGCGCCTGTCGCTGATCATGCTCTTGATCCTGCCGGTTGCCACGGTGATCTTTCTCTGGTATGCAGGCCGGGCGCAGCACATGTACCTGCAGGTCCAGCAGGGCATGGACGACCTCAACACGACCTTCCAGGAGAACGTCGCCGGGGTGCGCGTGGTCAAGGCCTTTGTGCGGGCGCTCCACGAAAAGGCCCGCTTTGAGCGCACCAACACCGACCTGACCGGCCGCACCATCCGTGTGGGCCGTTTCCTGGCGATCCTGATGCCCACGCTGCACTACCTGGTGAACCTGGGCATCGTCTTTGTGGTCGCCGTGGGCGGGCTGCTGGCGATGCGCGCCGGGCTCTCCATCGGCAAGATCATCGCCTTTAACAGCTACCTGCTCTGGATGCTCATGGTCCTGGGGCACCTGGGGACGATGGTGAGCTTCATCTCCTCCTCAGCCGCCTCTGCCCAGCGCATCTACGAGGTGCTGGATGAGGAGCCAGCGGTGGCCGACGCGCCGCACGCCGTACCACTCCAGGCACGCGCGGATCGGACCGCGATGCGAGACGTGGCCTTTGCCTACGATGGCCACGAGCACGAGCCGGTGTTGAGCGACATCAATCTTGAGCTGGAGCGCGGCCAGACGCTGGCGCTACTGGGCAGCACGGGCTCGGGCAAGACCTCGCTCATCAGCCTGCTGCCGCGGTTCTATGACGTCATCAAGGGCCAGGTGGCGGTGAACGAGTCGGATGTGCGCGACCTCACACTGCGTTCACTGCGCGGCGAGATCGGTATGGTGCCGCAAGAGACCGTGCTCTTTACCGGCACAATCCGCGACAATATCCGTTTCGGCCGGCCGGATGCCAGCGATGAAGAGGTCATCGCCGCAGCGCGCGCGGCGCAGGCGCACGCGTTCGTCACCAGTTTTCCCGACGGGTACGACACGCAGCTTGGCCAGCGTGGCGTCAACCTCTCCGGCGGACAGCGACAGAGGCTGGCCATCGCCCGGGCGCTGCTGGTCGACCCGCGGCTGCTCATCCTGGACGACAGCACCAGCGCCGTCGATGTCGAGACGGAGGTAGCCCTGCAGGAGGCACTGGAGCATACGGGCGGCGATCGCGCCACCCTGCTGGTGGCGCAACGGATCAGCAGCGTGCTGGGGGCCGACAAGATCGTCGTGCTGGACCGCGGCCGCATCGTGGCCGAGGGCACCCATCCCGAGTTGATGGCCACCAGCGCGACCTATCGTGAGATCTATGACTCGCAGTTGGGGAACGGCGCGAGCGCGGGGGATGCAGCATGAGCGACAAACCGGGTCAGGGCGGCGGACCGGGCAAGGGTAGCGGTGCGGGTGGCGGCATGCCGGGACGACGCAGCCCGGGCGACGGGCCAGGCGGCGGGAGACCCGGTACCGGCATGATGGGCGGGGGCGCGCAGGGACAGCCCGGCCAGGACCAGGCCGGCCGGCCCGAGCTGGGGCGCCCGATGCCCACCCAGGGGATGCAGGGCGGTCCGCGCATGGAAAAGGCGCGCGATCCCCGCCAGAGCTTTGGCCGGCTGATGGGCTATCTGGGGCCGCACCGCGGCGCCATTGCGCTGGTGATCGCCATCGTGCTGGCCAGCACCGCCCTGGCGCTGCTGGGGCCCTATCTTGTCGGCGTTGCCATCGACCGGTATATCACGAAAAGTGACCTGCCGGGCCTCTGGCGGATCACCGGCCTGCTCTTTGGTACCTACACGCTCTACTGGCTGGCGGAGTACGGCCAGAGCTACTACGTCGTCAGCGTCACCCAGCGCATCCTGCAGGCGCTGCGCCGTGACCTCTTTGGTCACCTGGAGGAGCTCTCGCTGCGCTTTTTCGACCAACGCACCACCGGCGAGCTGATGAGCCGGCTCACCAACGACATCGACGCAGTGAACCGCGTACTTTCGCAGGGCGTGATCCAGCTCATCGCCAGTGCCCTCACCCTGGTGGGGATGGTTGTGGTCGTGCTGCTGCTCAACATCTGGCTGGGTTTGGCCACCATCGCCGTCATGCCGTTGATGCTCTTTTTCACCGTGCGCATGGGCCGGGGCACCCGCCGGGGATTTCGCGAGGTGCAGGCTAACCTGGGGCGCCTCAACGCGCTGACCGAGGAGACGATCACCGGCGTGCGCGTGGTGCAGGCCTTCCGGCGCGAGCCCACGCTGCAGGCCGAGTTCGACCGCGCCAACGTCGCCGTGCGCGACACGACGATTCGCGCCCAGCTCATGATGACCCTGCTGCGCCCCATGCTCATGGTGTTCAGCAACCTGGACCTGGTGGTCATCGCCGGCCTGGGCGGCTGGCTGGCGCTGCAGGGCATGGTCAGCGTCGGCGTGATCGCCACCTTTGTCCTCTATGCACGGCGCTTTTTCGAGCCCCTGCTCACCATCGCCGACCTGTACAACTCGATCCAGGCGGCCCTGGCGGGCGCCGAGCGCGTCTTTGACATGCTGGATCAGATCCCTGAGGTCGCCGACCGGCCCGATGCGGTCGCCCTCGACCAGATCCAGGGCCACGTAACCTTTGAGCACGTCAACTTTGGCTATGTGCCCGGCGTGCCGGTGCTCCAGAACATCAACCTCGAGGCGCAGCCGGGCCAGGTGGTGGCCCTGGTGGGACCCACCGGCGCCGGCAAGACCACCGTGGTCAACCTGCTCTCGCGATTCTACGACGTCGACAGCGGCGCGATCCGCATCGACGGGCTCGACATCCGCGACGTGACGCAGGACAGCCTGCGCCGCCAACTGGGGATCGTGCTGCAGGAGACGTTCCTGTTCGCCGACACCGTGATGGAGAACATCCGCTACGGGCGGCTGGAAGCCACCGACGAGGAGTGTATGGCCGCGGCGCGCCTGGCAAATGCCGACCAGTTCATCCAGCGCCTGCCCGAGGGCTATGAGACGCACCTGGCCGAGCGCGCCAGCACGCTGAGCCAGGGGCAGCGCCAGTTGCTGGCCATCGCCCGCGCCATCCTGGCCGACCCGCGCATCCTGATCCTGGACGAGGCCACCTCCAGCGTGGACACGCGCACCGAGGTGCACATCCAGCAGGCGCTGCTGACACTGATGCAGGGCCGCACCAGCTTTGTGATCGCCCACCGCCTGAGCACGATTCGCAACGCCGACCAGTTGCTGGTGATCGACGACGGGCGCATCATCGAGCGGGGCACGCACGAGGGCCTGCTGGCCGCGGGCGGGTTCTACCACCGCCTGTACATGAGCCAGTTCGCCCGGGCGGAGACGCTGCACGGCGCGGGTGCCCGAGTCCCGGGAGCGGTCGCAGCCGAGGGCGCCAGCACGTAGGCCTCTGGCCAGGGCACGGCATGCCTTCGGGGCCCCCCCTCTGGAGCGCAGCTCTTCTGGGGCACAGCTCTCCTGGGGCGCGGAGTTTCACTCCGCGTCGGGCCGCAGGCCCGAACCAGGGGTTCCCACGATTCGGGAGCGGACGAGACGTCCGCAGTCCACACCTACGTATACCACGCTGGAACCCGCTGCCCTGGAGAGCCGCACCCCATCACGCTGCCTCCGGGGCGCGCCTCAGCCGCTGACACTGCGGCGCACCGCCGGCACCGGCAAGATGCCCGCGATCCAGGTTCTGGACTGGATGGTCAGCCTCTGGCTGACCCGCTCCAGGAGCGGGCTGTAAGCCCGCGGTCCAGATTTTAGGGCCAACCCATGGGGCGCGTACGCCAGCGATGTACTCATCGCCAGCGCCTTGCACTCCGCGCCGGGCCCCAGGCCCGAATCAGGGGTTCCCACGATTCGGGAGCGGACGAGATGTCCGCGGCCCAGACCAAACCCGGGCGCAGACGGAGCTGCGCCCCTACGACCGGACGGTGTGCTTGCGTCCCGGTCCGCCGGGCGATAGACTGACGCCACAGCGAAAGGAGGCTCGCAATGCTAGACCCGCGCCCCAATGTGATCGTGTTCCTCACCGACGACCAGGGCTACGGTGACCTCTCCTGCATGGGGGCCACCGATTTCCGCACGCCCCACCTGGATCGCCTGGCCGCCTCGGGCGTGCGTTTCACCGATCTCTACTCCAACAGCCCGGTCTGCTCGCCCTCGCGCGCAGCGCTGCTCACCGGCCGCTACCCCGGCAACGCCGGCGTGCGCGCCATCCTCGGGGGACACCGCACCGCCACTGGCCTGCTGCCGGAGGTCCCCACGCTGGCCAGCGAACTGGGCCGCGCCGGATACCACACCGCCATGTTCGGCAAGTGGCACCTCGGCCTCGCTCCCGCCTGCCGCCCGGAACGCCACGGCTTTCAGCACTGGTTTGGGTTCATGGCCGGCTGCATCGACTATTACTCGCACATCTTTTACTGGGGCCAAAAGGGCGGCACCGACCCGCTGCACGACCTCTGGGAGGATGGCCGCGAGGTCTGGCGCAATAGCGAGTACTTTACCGACATGATCGCCGAGCGCGCCGTGCGCTGGGTCCGCGAGGCGGCGCAGGCGCCGGAGCCCTTCCTGCTCTATGTGCCCTGGAACGCCCCACACTATCCCATGCACGCGCCGGCGCATTATGTCGACCGCTTCCCGCACCTGTCGCCAGACCGGCGCATCATGGCCGCCATGCTCAGCGCCGTGGACGACGGCGTGGGCGCCATCCAGGCTGAGTGCGAGCGGCAGGGGATCCTCCGAAACACGCTGGTGTTTTTCATGTCGGACAACGGCCCCTCACGCGAGACGCGCAATTGGCTCGATGGCACGCCCGACCCCTACTATGGCGGGTCAGCAGGGCGGCTCAAGGGGCACAAGTTCAGCCTGTACGACGGCGGCATCCGCGTACCGGGGATCCTCTCCTGGCCGGAGCGCATCCCCGCCGGGCAGGTGCTGAGCGAGCCGGTGGCCGCCATGGACCTCTTGCCCACCGTGCTGGCCGCAGCGGGCCTGGATCCGGCCGACTATGCGCTCGATGGGCGCGACCTCGGTCCGCTGGTGACCCAGGGCCAGGCCCTGGCGGAGCGGGACATCTTGTGGGAGATGGACGACCAGACGGCAGTGCGCCGCGGCCGCTGGAAGCTGGTGCTCAACGGCCGCCTGGTGGAGAGCGCGCCGCCGGAGGATGCGGTGCACCTGGCGGACCTGGAGGCCGACATGGGCGAGCGGGTGAACCTGGCGGCCGTACACCCAAGCATCATCGCGAGCCTGACCCACGCCGCTATCGTCTGGCGCGAGGGGATCGAGCAGCGCTGGCGCGACCACTGGCTGCCAAGGCAGCAGGGCACGACGTAGCGGGAGAGGAACAGCTGCGCGTGTCGCGTTCGCACGTTGCCATCGGACTGGTGTCGCGTTGCGTGTGGCGCGTGGTCGCGCGTTGCCACGCAGGCCGGCGATCCATTCGAGCGCCGTCCGCGGCCCAGGAGCCGACAGGAATGTCGGCGGTCCAGAAGGTCATGGAGCGCCGCCTTCAGGCGGTTCCGGGCCTCCCTGGACCGGCGGCGTCTCCTCCGGATCCGGAGTGCGGACCAGAGGTCCGCGGTCCACGGTCCACAGCCGCCGCCCCAACCGCTCTATTGGGCCGTTCTATGCCGTCTTGAACAGCCTCGGCACAAAGTCCCGCAGGCAGCGGCGCCAGGTGAGCCACTCGTGGTCGGTGCCCTCGGACTCGAACCAGACACAGCGGATGCCCGCCGCCCCCAGCAGGATACAGGTTACAGGTTGCAGGTTACAGGTTAGGAATGCCAATCACTCACTGGCCAGAGAACGCCCTCATACGGTCGGCGGACGCCCTCGTCCGCCGGAAGGAGAGGCCCCCCATCTAGATCGGCGGGTGTGGGCACCCGCCGACCGTTTCCATTGGCCGGCGGACGCCCCCCTTGGCCGGCGGACGCCGGAAGGAGAGGCCCCCGCATCCAGATCGGCGGGTGTGGGCACCCGGCGACCGTTTCTGGATGGCGCGACCTTCCCGGGCAGGGACGGTGCTGCCTGGCCGGCGGACGCCCCCGTCCGCCGGAACGAGCAGGAGCAAGCGACCCTTGCGGAGCAAGGGCAAGCCCGCGCACCGGCGGATGTGGCACAAACCCGCGCGCGATGGTGACACTGCGGTCGGGTTGCGGCGGGTGTGGGCACCCGCCGCCCATGCACCTGCCGCCCGGGAGGATCTGGCGTTGCTGCGCCGTATGGCCGTCCCGCTCGCCGCTTATCTCCTGCTGGCGCCCACCCTGCACCCCTGGTACGTGATGCTGCTCCTCCCGTTCCTGCCGCTGCTGCCGGCGGGCGACGGAAGCCCTGACCGGAACTCACGCCTGATGTGGGCGGCGATCTACGGCTCGTGGACCGTATCGCTGTCGTACCTGCTGTACCTCACCCGGGCCCTGGCGGACGCCTACTATGCCGTGGTGGCGGTAGAGTTCCTGCCCCTGTACGCGCTGCTGATTTGGGCGGTGTGGCCGAGGAGGGAGACGGCCGCAGAAGGGGACGGCGGCCACAAGGCCAGCGATGCCGTGCCACCGGAACACGCACCGGGCGCGCTATTGTAATAGCGGGTGGCCAGCGAGAAACCGCCGGGTGTGCACCAGGACGTCGGGCGAAAGCCCGTCTACCTCGGCGCGCAGCCGAGCCAGGTCGGCGGGCGTATCGACGTCGTACCAGGGTGGGAGGAGGGCGACCCGCAGCCCGAGCGACTCGGCGCGGGCCAGGGTCTGGGCGGTGACCCGGGAGGTGCTCCAGTCGATACCCCGGAATAGCCCGGGCGTTGGGCGGGCCATCCCGATCAGGTAGTAGCCGCCGTCGTGGCTGGGGCCCAGCACCACGTCGGCATCAGCCAGCCGGTCAACTGCGGCGCACAGGTAGGCGGCGGGGAGGGTCGGCCCGTCGGAGTTGAGCGCGATGGCAGCGCGGTAACCGGCCTGGAACAGTTGGCCCAGCACCTGTTGCAGGCAGTCGCCGATGTCGCGCCCCGCCACGGGCAGGAGCAGGGCCGCCGGCGGACAGAGGGCCGCGACGGCTGGAACTCCCTCAGGAGGCGACACGGCGACAGCGAGTTGGACATCCTGCAGCCCGGCCACCAGGGCGATGGTGTCGCGCAGCAGCGCCTCATATAGCGCCGCGGCCTCGGCGGGCGTGAGCGGCGGGCACAGGCGCGTCTTGGTCGAGCCGGCGACGGGCTCCCGGGCCATGATCGCGATGACGGGGCGCCGCCCGCCGGCGAGGCAGGAGCAGGCGACCCTTGCTCCGCAAGTGCAAGCCCGCGCTCCGGCGGGGGTGGCGTGCCGGCGCCCATCATCCAGACGTGCATGGCGCACGATGATGGTCAGGATGTTCCAGGTCGCCAGCAGTGTGCCCTTGACGGTGCCGCTGATTTTGGAGCGGCCCGCGAAACGCTGGCGATAGATCAGGGGCACCTCGACGACGCGCCAGCCGCGGCGGACGGCCTTGACGATCATCTCCGTGGGCCAGCCGTAGGTCATCTCGCGCATGTCCAGGCCCTCCAGTGCGTCCCGGCGCACGGCGCGCATCGGGCTCAGGTCCGTGAGGGGCAGGCCGTACAGGCGGCGAATCAGCCAGGCGGACACACGGTTTCCGACGCGCTGGAGCCAGGGCATCGCCCTGCCAGCACGCTGGCCGGCCAGCCGGCTGCCCAGCGCCAGGCCGGCCTCGCCGTTGCGCAGCGGGGCGAGCAACGGGGGGAGGTAGGTGGGATCGTCGGCGCCGTCGGCATCCATAAAGAGCAGCACCTCCCCCCGAGCGGCGGCAGCCCCCGTGGCGCAGGCCCGGCCATAGCCCCGTCGCGGCTCCTCGACGACCCGGCAACCATGCGCGTGAGCCAGAGCGACCGTGTCATCGCTGCTGCCCCCGTCGACGACGATGATCTCATCGACGATCCCAGCAGGCACCGCGTCCAGCACGCGCCCGAGGCTGCCCTCTTCGTTGAGAGCCGGGATGATCAGGCTGACACCGGCGTCAGGACACACCGGCGGCCACAACCGGGCGCGCGGCGAGCAGGGCGTAGATCGCGCCAGCGGTGACCAGCAGGCTCACGCCCAGGTAGGGCCAGGTCTCGGGCTGGTTGCTCAAAATGATCAGGGCCACGATGATGGTCAGCATGCCCCAGAGAAAGCACAGACGCGTGAGCGGCACACGCCCCAGAACCTGCACGGCGCCTTCCATCAGGGCCAGGAGCACATAGACCACCAGCATCCCATCGAACACCATGGTGACGATGGCCTGCTCGTAGGGGCCAGCGGGCAGGCGCACGAAAAAGTAGATCAGTGAGATGTGTGACAGCATGATCAGCGAAAAGCGGGTGGTGTGTCGCTTGAGCCAAAAGGCCAGCCGCCGGTTGGCGGGCGCGGCCGGGTCGTCCTTGCGTCCTCGCTCGATGACTATGTCGACGATGATCAGCCCGGCGAGCACACCGCCGGCAATACCCGTCACGGGGTGAGGCAACAGTTCCAGTGCCGCGGGGATCACCTGCAGCGACGCGATGAGCGCGAGCACCTCGGAGATGAACCGCCGGCTGAAATAGGCCAGCCTGACGCACAGGAACGCCAGCGACTGGGCATCGTTGTGGCCCCAGTGCGGCTCGGCGATGTAGGCCGGACGCCAGGGGAACAACCACAGCAGCAGCCACATGAGGCCCATCAGGACCAGCGGCGTGCCGGCGTTGACGTACTTGACGAGTGCCCGGGTCAGGTTGCGCATGCGTCCCCCCTCTAGGAGACTGTTGAAATACTCCGCTGTATTCTGGGGGACAGATCAAGTAGAATGGCGCCAGCACTACCGAAAGGAA
>ENA-OSEO01002026-OSEO01002026.1-sediment-metagenome-genome-assembly--contig:-NODE-2026-length-31583-cov-8.860820_pt1 | contig 31583 bp, 24 predicted proteins | sample MGYA00237883_ERZ534232 | MGnify/ENA metagenome assembly ERZ534232 | reverse complement strand
GGCCAAGACTGTGCATTATTAGCACGCGTATGAAATTTTATAAATAACTCTTAGCTGTTGTAAAACAAAAAGCCGATTCAATAACCCTGCATTCATTTTTCAATGAATGCTTTTAAAGGTTTTGTCTCAACTAAAAACATAAATACATAAAACATTGGATAGTAATTATTTAGCAAAAATTAACAACAAAATATTTACGTATGAAAATTATTGAAATTATTGCCGCAGAACTTGACATTTCGGCTAAAAATATCCAAAAAACCATCGATCTGTTCAACGACGGTTGCACAATTCCGTTCATATCACGTTACCGTAAAGAACAGACAGGGAGCCTGGATGAAGTCCGGGTACTGCAAATTAAGGAGCTGTACAATAAATATACAGAACTTGACAAACGGAAAGTTACAATAATAAAGACAATAGAGGAACAGGAAGCACTAACTCCCGGACTGCTTCAGCGTATTACAGATTGTTACGACTCAGTGGAACTGGAAGATATATACCTTCCTTTCAAACCCAAACGGCGCACCAGGGCTGCGATAGCCAAAAGCAGGGGACTCGAACCTCTGGCAAAAATTATTATGAGGCAGTCTGACCAAAATCTGCAATCAATCGCTAAATCCTATATAAATGATGAAGTTGCCACAGTTGAAGATGCTCTGTCAGGTGCCCGGGATATTATGGCAGAGTGGATCAGTGAAAATGAAAAAGCCCGCAACATTGTCCGCAGGGAATTTAGAAAAAGCGCATATATTTATTCGAAAGTAGTTAAAGGTAAAGAGGAGGAAGCTGAAAAATACCGCGACTACTTCGATTGGAGTGAACCTCTTAAAAAATGTCCTTCGCACCGGATTATGGCTATGAGAAGGGGTGCAAAAGAGGGTTTTCTCAATGTCTCAATAAAACCTGAGGAAAATGAACCTCTTGAAAATCTGCGACGTCTGTTTTCAAGGGGATCAAACGAAAGTTCAGATCAGGTGGCACTTGCTGTAACCGATAGCTATAAAAGGCTCATAGAACCCTCCATTGAAACTGAATTTGCCAATTTATCAAGAGAAAATGCAGAAAACGAAGCAATTAATGTTTTTGCACAAAACCTGCGACAGCTTCTGCTTGCACCGCCGCTCGGACAAAAAAGAGTCCTTGCAGTAGATCCGGGTTACCGCACTGGTTGCAAGGTTGTGTGCCTTGATGAACAGGGTAATCTCCTGCACAATGAAACCATATATCCCCATAAACCACAGGAGGAGAAAAAAATGGCAGCAAAAAAATTGTTGTCGATGATAAACGCATATCGTATCGAGGCTGTGGCAATAGGGAACGGAACAGCGGGCCGTGAAACAGAAAGCTTCATTAAAAGACTGAAATTTGACAGGGATATGCAGGTATTTATAGTAAATGAAGATGGAGCTTCTGTTTACTCGGCTTCAGCAACAGCAAGACAGGAATTTCCGCAATATGATGTAACGGTAAGAGGAGCCGTATCGATAGGCAGAAGACTTATGGACCCGCTTGCCGAGCTTGTCAAAATAGATCCCAAAAGCATAGGCGTAGGACAATACCAGCATGATGTAAATCAAAATAAACTGAAGGAAAGTCTTGATGCACAGGTTGAATTATGCGTTAATTCTGTAGGTGTAAATGTAAATACAGCCAGCCGGCATCTTCTGGCTTATGTATCCGGACTTGGTCCGCGTCTGGCAGAAAATATTGTGGATTACCGAACTGAAAACGGACCGTTTCAATCACGGGAAGAGCTTAAAAATGTTCAGCGCATGGGAGCGAAAGCTTTTGAGCAGTCTGCAGGATTTCTAAGAATACCCGGCGGGGAAAATCCACTGGATAACTCAGCCGTCCATCCGGAATCTTATGATATAATAAGACAGATTGCAGATGACCTGAACTGTGAATTAAAAGATATGGTGCGGAATGAGAATCTTCTTAATAAAATAGATCTCAGGCAATATGTTTCAGAAAATATCGGACTTCCCACTCTTACTGACATTAAAGAAGAGCTGGCCAAACCGGGACGTGATCCCCGGAAGAGCGCCAAAATATTTGAATTCGCCGACAATATCTTCTCAATAGAAGACCTGAAGGAGGGTATGATACTACCGGGAATAGTAAATAATATAACAAAATTCGGAGCTTTTGTTGATATCGGAGTGAAGCAGTCAGGTCTTATTCATATTTCCGAAATGGCAGAAAGATTCATCTCCGATCCCACTGAGATCGTAAGACTTAATCAGCACCTTAAAGTCAGGATTATTGCAGTTGATATTCCCCGAAAAAGAATACAACTCTCCCTAAAGGGAGTGGATCAGTAAAAGAATAACCTGTTAATCACAATTTGGATTAATCATCATCATCGTCGTCCAGGAAATCCTCGTTTGCAAACTCATTCTCGAGAAATTCCTCGGCTTCCTCAACCAATCTCTCGATTAACTCCTCATCTCCCGGCTCAGCATCCAGCCAGTGAATCTCCTGGTTGCTCCAAAAATCGTCAATATCAGCTTCAATGATGAAGCGCGGAGTCTCTGTATGCACCACAAAAATCGTGTCTGGTGTTTCCTGAGAATTGTCTGCTAATAAAAATCTAGGCAACATGATTTGGTACTTTTTTTAATTATGTTGCAAATTTATGAAATAGATTGTTATTTTTAGCGAAATTTAAAAAAACAGGTCCTTAAATGAACAAACTTAACGACTTTCTCTCTGTTATTGACGGTTATATTGGCGGATCCCAATGGTTCGTTTTTCTTTTGCTTGGAACAGGTCTGTTCTTCACGATATATCTTAAGTTTCCACAGTTCAGATATCTTAGGCACTCATTCCGTATAGTCAGAGGAAAATTTGACAAACATGGTGACGAAGGAGATACATCACATTTTCAGGCACTTACAACGGCTCTTTCAGGAACGGTAGGGACAGGAAACATTGCCGGTGTGGCACTTGCCATTCATTTGGGGGGTCCTGCAGCTCTGTTCTGGATGCTCATTACGGCAGCAGTGGGAATGACAACAAAATTTGTGGAGGTAACGCTGTCACATAAATATCGTGAAAAAGCCGCAGACGGTTCTATTGCAGGGGGACCTATGTACTATATGAAAAAGCGGCTTAATATTAAATTAAAAAATAATAAAATTCTGAAAACCGGAGGAGTTTTGGGCGCTCTCTTTGCAATAGCAACAATCCTCTCATCTTTCGGAACCGGAAATCTTCCCCAGATTAACAGCATTTCCAATTCACTGTTCGAAACTTTCGGACTCAATCATGCCATCACAGGAGGCGTTCTGGCAGTATTTCTGGCTTTGGTTATTCTGGGCGGGATCAAACGAATTGCAAAAGTTACATCACGACTGGTTCCTATAATGGCTCTAATATATTTTTTGGGAGCTCTTGCCGTAATATTATATAACTACGAAAACATAATACCTTCAATTATAGCAATTATAGGAGATGTATTTACCGGCACCGCTGCAGCAGGAGGATTTCTGGGAGGAAGCGTTGCCTTTGCCTTTAACAGGGGTGTAAACAGGGGATTGTTTTCAAATGAAGCCGGACAGGGTTCGGCTCCTATAGCTCATGCCGCCGCACGTGCGCATGAACCGGTTTCAGAAGGTTTGGTAGCTCTACTGGAACCTTTTATCGACACCATTATTATTTGTACGCTGACAGGCCTCGTCCTTCTCTCTTCGGGGGTATGGAACGAAAAATTCCCCAACAAGTTTCAGGAGACTGACCTGGTTGTGATAGACGGAGAATTCACTGATACTGATTCACAACATCAAAAACAACTTTTCAGGTTCATTGCAGGGAAAGCTGACCTGCCCCTTTATACAGGTGAATTAAAAGTCACGGATGGAAAGCTGGAAAATCCTCCCACAATACTTCATTCAAGATCAGTAGCAGAGGAGGTGCGAGTCTGGTCCGGGAACCAGCCATACACCGGAACTGTCTCTTTCAATAACGGAAAGCTTGTCAGTCAGCCCGGTATCACTCTTTCCGGTAATTCACTTCTGCATAGTGCTCCTCTTACCACCGTAGCCTTTACAAAAAGCTGGCTGGGTGATTACGGTAAATATATTGTTGCAATCGGGCTTCTCCTGTTTGCATTCTCCACAGCAATAAGCTGGTCGTATTATGGCGACAGGGCTGTCACTTACCTTTTCGGGGTTAAGGGTGTCATATACTACAGAATAATATATGTACTCGGATTTTTTGTTGCTTCTTTTACCGATACGACTGTGGTATGGACTTTATCAGGAATAACAATTGCATTAATGACTATTCCTAACCTGTTCGGAATATTGACTCTGGCCAAAGAGATGAAAACTGAACTTAAGATTTTCTGGGAAGACTATTACCATGTGTTCCCCGGAAAAAATTCACCAAAAATTTAGGTCGGGCTGTCCCAAATATAAATTACTATCCTTACACTGATACTTTGCCAAATCGGTATTAGTTCATACTTTTGTTAGTCAATTATAATTTGTATGCATAACATTTATCCGTACCATTTTGAGGAGAAGATAGGCTTTGAACGTATTCGTGAAATGCTTATCAATAAATGCCTTAGCATAATGGGTGAAGAGCGGGTCAATAACATGCATTTTCAAACTGACTTTAAAAATATTTCAGTTCAGCTTGGTGAGGTTACTGAATTTTACCGCATTATCAATGAGTTTGAGAGTTTTCCTTCGGGCAATTTTTATGACTTGCGTGAACCTCTCGGGAAGATAAGAACGGAGGGACGGTTTCTTGAACCTTCCGAGTTGTTTGACCTCAGAAGATCCCTTGGAACGGTCAGACAAATAGTGCAATTTTTCAATAAACAGGAAGAAAATATTTTCCCCCTGCTTAAAAGGAAAATAGCCGGAATACAGTTGTTTCCCGAAATTTATGACAAAATTGACAGGATACTGAATAAAAACGGACATATACGGGATAATGCATCCCCTGAACTTTCACAAATACGTAAGAACATTCTCGCCCTGCAATCAGGTATGTCACGCCGGATTCAGGCTATATTAAAACAAGCTCAAAAAGACGGATTTGTAGAAGATGATACGGCAGTTGCAATACGGGACGGAAGGGCAGTGATCCCTGTATCAGCGGCGAATAAAAGAAAGATAAAAGGAATTGTTTACGATGAATCTGCTTCCGGCAAGACTGTTTATGTGGAACCAAATGAGATAGTTGAGATCAATAATGAGATAAGGGAACTGGAATATGCTGAGAGACGTGAAATAGTACGAATACTACTTGAATTTTCAAATTACTTAAGGCCTTATATCGATAATATTCTTTATTACTACGATCTGCTGGGAGAGATCGATTTTATCCGGTCAAAAGCCTTGCTTGCAATAGAATTTGAAGCTACGCTTCCTGATTTCTCGGATACACAGGTTGTCCGGTGGAAAACAGCCGTTCACCCCCTTCTACGGCAATCGCTGAAAAGAGAAAACCGCCAAATTGTACCTCTCGATATCAATATTAATAAACAACAGCATATTCTGCTGATCTCGGGACCGAATGCGGGAGGAAAATCGGTATGTCTCAAGACAGTGGGATTATTGCAATATATGTTGCAGTGCGGATTGCTGATTCCTGTTGATGAAGGCAGCAAAGCAGGAGTATTTGATCAGCTTTTTATCGACATTGGTGATGAGCAGTCGCTTGATAACGATCTTAGCACATACAGCTCACACCTTATAAACATGAAGCATTTCGTAAAAAAGAGCAATGAAAAAACCCTGGTACTGATCGATGAGTTCGGGTCAGGAACAGAGCCTGTACTCGGAGCTGCGATTGCCGAATCGGTTCTTGAGGAGCTCCTTGGTTTACACACTTTTGCTGTTATTACCACACACTATACCAACCTGAAACATTTTGCATCTTCACATGAAGGCATTATAAACGGAGCCATGATGTTTGATGTTCAAAATCTCAATCCCCTTTTCATTCTCGATATCGGAAAACCGGGAAGTTCTTTTGCATTCGAAATAGCAAGAAAAATAGGACTGCCTGAATCCATTCTTGGTAATGCTGCTGAAAAAGTTGGCAAAAAACATATCGATTTCGACCGTAATCTGCGAAAAATAAACAGGGATCAAAGGTATTGGAGTAACAAACGTGAGCGAATAAGAAAAGTTGAGAAAATTCTTGATAACATGGCTGAAGATTATGAAGCCGAATTGCTGGAGATAAAAAAACTAAGGCGCGAAATACTGGAAAATGCCCGTGAAGAAGCACGTTTAATGCTTGAAGGAGTTAATAAAAAAATTGAAAATACAATTCGCGAAATTAAGGTTGCACAAGCCGAAAAGGAGAAGACAAAAAAAGTAAGGGACGAAATTCAGGATCTGAAATCTGCAATAAAAGAGAGTGCCGGTGATCAGGATATCCTGATTAATTTAAAAATTGAAAAACTCAGGCAGAAAGAGAAGAGACGCAATATGAAAAGGCCGGCAGATTCAAAACCTTCTGCCGGGAAGATCAGAAAACCAGAACAACCGGAGTTAAAACAGGGAAATAAAGTGAGGATAAAAGGTCAGGATAATATTGGTGACCTTATAGAACTGAATGAAAAAAATGCAGTGGTAGCCTTTGGTCAGTTTATCACCACATTACCGAGATCACAAATTGAAAGAGTAAGTAAAAATGAAGCCGGCAGGATAGAAAAAATAAGTAGAAGAGGCAGCAGGCTGACTGCAAATTTTTCGGAAAAAAGACTCTCATTCAAGCCTGATATCGATGTCAGGGGAATGCATATCGACGAGGCTCTGTCCAGGATAAGTGCTTTCATCGACGAAGCTATTATGTTTGAAGTAAAAAATCTACGTATTCTTCACGGTAAAGGACACGGCATTCTGAAGGAATCCATACGCGAATACCTCCGGTCAGAGCCTATGGTAAACAGTTTCAGAGATGAACATGTTGATCTGGGTGGTGCCGGCATTACACTGGTAACATTGGAATTGTAATCTGTCCCGTTTAGTCAATCTCAGCTATTTCAATACCGGCTTTTTTAAACTCTGCTCCCAGAATGTCCGGAGAAACGGGCTTGCCGTTTTTCACCAAAGCAGTTGTTATTCTGGCTTTTACAATAAGATTATTATCTGATTTTCTTATGATCTGCTGATCAAAAATAATGCGCAGATGTCCTCTTCTGCCTATTTTTAACTTAATTACAAAATTGTCGCCCGGATATAATGGATGTTTATAATCTATTTCAGCTCTTATAACCACTGCATCAATTCCCTGATAATGCAATTTTGCAAAATCGAGATCAATCGATCTTAAAAAAAGGTGACGGCAGTGTTCAAGGTAATTTTGATAGACAGCATTATTAACATGACCCTGAATATCACACTCATAATCACGTACCTGTAATTCAGTTTGAAAATCAAAATCCTTCATGGTAAATCATTTAACTCACTTTATAATAAAATCGAACATCTTGTGATCCTCAAGATAACCTTCCAGATGATCGCCAATTTTTACCGGTCCCACACCAGCCGGGGTTCCTGTATAAATCAAATCTCCGATTTTAAGAGTTACATACCGGGAAATATGTGAAATAATATCATCAAATCCAAAAATCATCTGTCCTGAATGGCCTGTCTGCACAGCCTCCCCATTGATCATCAGCTTAAAATTAATGGAATTCATATCCGGGAATTCTGAGACAGGGAAGAAGGCGGAGCTTATCACTGCAGAATTGTCAAAAGCTTTGGCTTTTTCCCATGGCAGTCCTTTTCTTTTGAGATCATTCTGAACATCACGTGCGGTAAAATCTATTCCCAGACCTATTTCATTATAATACCTGTGCGCAAATTTTTTCTCTGTATTCTTACATCTGCGGTTTATCTTAATAACCAGCTCTACTTCATAGTGAAACTCTCCCGACCAGTCAGGTATAAAAAACGGATAATTATTCCTGAGCAATGCTGAATCCGGTTTCATAAAGAAAACAGGCTCCTCAGGTAATTCGTTATTAAGTTCCCTGGCATGAGTCACATAATTACGGCCAATACAAATTATCTTCATCTCTTATCATAGTAAACAGAGGTCATGATTTTATCATTCGCAACTTAATGCGGGTCAATACTTTTTTGGTATACAGAGGAAAATCGCTGTTCATTATCCAGCCAAAATACCCGGGCTGTTCAACAAGTACCTTCTCCACCGGCAATCCTTTGTTTTTTCCAAAATTAAAAACTTCAACACCGTCATCATTATAAATAATCCTTCCTGCAAAATCAACATTCCTGTCGTACGACGAAAAATCACTCAGCTTCTCAATACTATTGACTACCGGAAGGGATTTACTGCCATGGGCATCTTCATATTCAACTCCGTTATACATATTGAGTTGTGCCTTTAAAACTTCGTATGTAGCCCTTGTATCCGCAAGAGCAGAGTGAGCATCAATAAGATTTTTATTGCAGTAAAATTTGTAGGCCGCAGCAAGATTCCTCTTTTCCATCTTATGAAATATAGCCTGTACATCAACAAATTTCCTCTTCTTCAGATCAATGTCAACATCCGTCCTTAAAAACTCTTCCGCAAGAACCGGTATATCGAAACGGTTGGAGTTAAATCCTGCCAAATCACATCCCTCTATAAATCTGGCCAGATTCCGGGCTACCTCTTTAAAGGTAGGCTCCCCGGCAACATCTTCATTTGTTATTCCGTGAATCCTGATAGCTTCCTCAGATATAGGCATTTCCGGATTTATGCGGTGAACTCTCTCCTCTTCTGTTCCGTCAAGATGTACTTTAAGAATTGCAATCTCTACTATCCTGTCTTTTACAATATCGGTTCCCGTTGTTTCAAGGTCAATAAAAACAATTGGATTTTTTAAATTTAATTGCATTAAAACTGATTTTTCAAATAAGGCGTATAAAAGCTATACTTTCCCCAACATTATGAGTGCCCGTTAAAAGTCCCGTTACAGAACTGTGGCAGTTCATATAAGTAAATATTATGCATTTATCATCATAGGCATCAGCAGCATAAGTATATCCTCCTCATCTTCTTCGGTCTCTGCCGGAAGAATCAATCCAGCCCTGGAAGGATCACTCATCTCCAGCCTGACATCATTTGCTGATAAGTTGGAAAGAATTTCCAGAAGAAAAGTTGATTTGAATCCTATCTCTATATCATCTCCTTCATATTCGCAGTTTATACGCTCAACCGCAGATATAGAAAAATCTATGTCCTGGGCAGATACTTCCAGAATATTATCACTTATGCTAAGTTTCACCAGATTGCTGGCCTGATTGGAAAATACCGATACTCTCCTCAGTGTATTATAGAATGAGAGCCTGTCGATAACCATCTTATTGGAATTATTTACAGGAATAACAGAATTGTAGCTGGGATAGTTACCCTCCAGAAGCCTGCAGATAATCCGGTATTTTGACATTGAGAAAACAGCATTCTTTTCATCAAACTCAAGCTTTACCCCGTACTCCTCTTTGGGAAGAAGATTTCTTAAAAGACTTGCCGGTTTCTTTGGTAAGATAAATGATGATTCAATTTCCCCTGCCTTTTCATCCCTGCTGTAACGAACAAGTTTATGGGCATCAGATGCGACAAATTTAATGTTTTCCGGTGAGAGCTCAATAAATATTCCGTTCATTACCGGACGCAGTTCATCATCTGCAGTCGCAAACAGAGTCTTTTCAATCCCTCTTAACAGAGTCCTGGGTTTTATGGTTATTGATGTTGCTGACTCTTCTTTAATTTCGGGCAGTTCGGGAAAATCTTCCCCGCTCTGTCCGACGATACTGTATTTACCATTATCGGAGAAAATCTCAATACCAAAATTATCCAGATTGATCTGAAATGTCAGAGGCTGCTCGGGAAACTCTTTCAGAGTATCAATAAGCAACTTTGCGGGAACAGCAATACTTCCGCTGCCTTCGGTATTGTCGAGCTCAATGCCGGTTATCAGCGTTGACTCCAGGTCGGAGGCAGTGATGGTAAGCTCGGTATCTGCTAAATCAAAAAGAAAATTATCAAGAATCGGCATTGTACTTTTACTGCTTATAACTTTGCTAATTGACGATAAATGAGTCAATAATTCAGTACTTGAAACAACGAATTTCATACCTTCATTTTTAAAATTACATTTAATCTATTGTATCTCACCGACATTTCATTTCTGATAATACCAGCGTTTAAATCTCTGCCCCGAAAAAATATTATTTCTGTCCGGTTTCTGATCTTTTGAGTGCTTATGATTACGGGCTGAAAAAGGCATCACACCCGCAACTTTCATTATTTATACTATGATAATAACACTCCGGGTTAAAAAACCGGGTACACGAAGATACAAACTTTCATCTGTTTTGAAATTTTTTGTTCATCAAAAATTGTAAAAATTTTATCCCCCGGCATATTTCAGGATTCCATATTCCCTGAATATCGGTATCTGCGTATGTAATTATAAACAACGCCCCATATTAATACAAGTACAAGAGGAAGGATTACATTCATCCACTGCCAGAATACCTTCTCTTCCCTCAGCCTGACTTTGTCAAGAAGTCTTAACTGGCGGGTACGGCTGCGAAGTTGCATAATGCCTTGATCATCATTGAGATAATAGATGGTATTTAAAAGAAATTCCTTGTTGCCGAATGTCATTCCCGAAACACGGTCGAACCCGAGTTCACTTATACGGGGAGGATTTTCTGAATGATCAGCATGGTTAACAATGATCCCGCCATCAGCTATGACAACCATCCTGGTATGCGGACTTTCGGGCAATACTGCTGCTGAAGATATCCCGAGCTCTCCGACCATCCTGTTCCTGAAGACAGAACTGAAAGATCCTTCCAGCAGAACGCCTGCAGGTATGAATTGCTGATTGAAAAGCTCCCTGGCAGGAGGATTATCAATATTTTGAAGACTTACCGTTGATGGCGATTTAACTCTTCTGGCATACGGAGAGGTTGAAAGGATAATACTCTTCTCAATTTCAGATCTGCCGGAAACTGTATCCAGTGAAGAGACAAATTCAGTAAATACCCGGTTCAGATTTCTGCTTAAAGGATGATTGTCGGCCGGCACCAGCAAGGGAGAGTAATACCATGGATGAAGAGTAAACTGGGGAGGATCTCCGGGCAGGGCGGTATTTACCCTCAAACGTGCACAATCAACATCCTGAAGCAACTCGTAATTCAACCTGACTCCATAATTAAAGAGCTGGTCATTAAGATTCAGATCACGCGGGAAAGCAAAAGTCTGATAGCCTCTCGATAAACTGTCAAGACTGACCTGCACCGGGTCTATCAGCCAAAGCACTTTACCTCCCTGCATTATATACTGATCAATCATAAATTTATCCTTTTCCGTAAACGGCTCAACCGGATCAGCTATAATAAGAATGTCTGCAGCATCACTTCCGGCGTATAAAGAGTCAGAAGATATTCTCCTGACAATGAATTCCCCGGCCAGGGATGAAGCAAAATCGTAAACCTGAAACCTGTCAGCTTCCCCGTGACCTTCCAGAAATGCCACGACAGATTTTCTTTTCTGCATAAGTTTCCGGAGAGTAGTGACCAGCTCAAATTCAACCGTCTCAACGGAGTGGTTAAAATTTACTTCAGATGTAAAATCCTGGTTATATTTCAAAAAGTTAACCGCAGCTTCCCGGCCTTCATAATCTAGCATTGCTCCGGGGAAAATTATTCTGGATGCAACACCCTCATCAGTTTTAACACGGAATCTCGTAGGCTTAATTCCTTTTTTAACAAGAGAATCAATAAATTCATTCCTCTCTTCCTGATTTGAAATACTGTAAGGATTCGTGATGCTGATTCTTATATTTTCTGCTGAGTAGGCATTTAATACTGCCACTTTCTCAAGGACTTCCTGCCTCACCCTCCTGAGGCCCGGCTCCAGATCCCCGTCAAGATAAAATTCTATTTTAACAGGACTATCCAGACCGGCAACCAGATCCTTGCTGACTTCCGCAAGCGAATACCTCCTGTCGGCTGTAAGATCAATCCTGTACAAAACAGATCCTGAGATCCAAAATAAAAATATAAGGAATACAAAAAGAGCAGTAACCCTGATTCTGAATTTCCTCATCTTCCACTTCCCCTTGCGAAGTGATCCTGAGGTCAGATAAAGGAAAATCAGTGTCATCCCCGTAAAATAGATCAGATCACGCAGGTCAATAACTCCGCGGGAGACTGACATGTAATGACTGTCTATACTTAACCACGAAAAGAGGCTCTCCAATAAATACGGTATTCCTGTGCTGGAGATAAAATCAAAACCAAGGTAAAAGATAAAGGAGACTGCCATTGCCAGGATGAAAGAGACAATCTGGTTATCGGTAAGCGATGAGGAGAAAATGCCAATTGCCACATAGATTGCAGCCAAAAAAAAGAGTCCGGCGAATGATCCCCAAGTTGCGCCAGCATCAATACTTCCAACAGGATTTCCAAGAAGATAAACCGACAAAAACCATATTAACGCCGGGATAAGCGAAAACATAACAAGAGTAAGTCCAGCCAGAAATTTTGCCACTACAATATAAAAATCGCTGACAGGTCCGGTAAGCAAAATATCAATTGTTCCGCTTCTCTTCTCCTCGGCAAAAAATCTCATAGTAATTGCAGGAACTAAAAAAAGATAGAGCCAGGGTGATATAGAAAAAAAGCCCTCAAGAGTTGCATATCCGCTATCCGGAATATTATAATTGCCCGGAAAGACCCAAAGAAAAAGAGATGAAACCAACAGAAATATGAATACCGCCAGATATCCCGTAAGAGAACCAAAAAATGTTTTTATCTCCTTTTTAAATAAACTATACATTACTCTCTCTGCTTGCCAAATTTTTACTGACTTATCTGTTTAATAGTTCAACTATCTTCCGGGCAGTACGTTCTGAACTGCCCGGATCACCCATTAACTTATTTAAACGTTCGTAACCGCTGAATATTTTTTCCCTGTACGGGACATCATAAAGCAACCTGTGCAGTTCCTTCCTGATATTTTCCGCAGTCATCTCCACCTGAAGGTACTCTTTGACCAACCCTCTTCCCAGTATCAGGTTAGGTAATGATACCCAGTTTATCTTAAGAACAAAATACTTCATTATAATATGGATAAACCAGCCTCCCTCCACGCGGTAAAGAACCGTCTGGGGAACATTAAAGAGAGCTGTTTCAAGTGCTGCAGTACCGGAGGCCACCAAAGCTGCAAATGAGTGGTTAAGAAGATCGTATGTCTGATCAAAAACAATTTTTATTCCTGTTCCGTTTAAAATTTTTTCATACAACCGGCGGTGGACCGACAAGACCCCTGCTACAACAAATTGGAAATCAGGGAAAGATGAAGCAGCTTGTGCCATAACAGGCAGGGTATTTTTAATCTCCTGTCTGCGACTTCCTGCCAGTAATGAAATAACCGGTCTTTCATCAAGGTTATTATTGTGAAGAAAATGATCTTTGGATACAGCCCTCTCTTTGAAGGCAGCAACTGAATCCATAAGCGGATTTCCGGTGTAGTGAACATCCATTCCGTGCTTCTTAAAGTACTCTGTCTCGAAAGGTAAAATAGTAAAAAGCTGATCTACAAAAGATTTTATCTTTTTGACACGGTACTCCTTCCAGGCCCATACTTTTGGGGCAATGTAGTAAAACACCTTAATATTATTTTTTTTGGCAAATTCTGCTATACGAAGATTAAATCCGGGATAATCAATAAGTATCAGGACATCAGGATTGAACAACAGCAAATCTCTTTTGCATAAATTCATATTACGCCTGATAGTCTTCAGATTTAAAATGATATTTACAATGCCCATGAATGCCATTTCGCTGTAGTGTTTAACAATACCCCCTCCTGCTGCTGCCTCCATAAGATGACCGCCAAAAAACCGGAAACCGGCCTCTTTATCCTTTATTTTCAGCTCTTTTATCAGATTAGAGCCATGCATGTCACCTGATGCTTCTCCGGCAATAAGATAATACTTCATGCTAAAAAGCCTTTGAAATTAAAATTACCAGAGCATAAATGATGGTAGCTCCGAGAACACCCCTGGCAGCGCGGTCGTAATGCATTCTAATAAAAGCCATAAAAACCAGCAGATTTGCAAACACACATAAACTGCCAAGTTTAACCAAAGCGTTAAGCCTGGAAAGACTTCCTAAATATTCACTAATAGTTAAATCTTCCTCTTTAATATAATAAACGACAACAAAGACCAGAACCGGCAGAAGAAATCCTGCCATAAATCCTGTCAGGGAGGAATCAAACATTTGTCTCTTTTTTCTTTGCATCAGAATTTCCAGTGTTTTAGTTCTTCCAGTGTTTTGTAACATGTCATATCCACCCGCACCGGTACTACTGACACAAAATTATTCTTCAGTGCATAAATATCAGTCTCTGTCGAATCCTCTTCAAAATTCTTAAAATATCCTGATAACCAGTGGTATTCCCTTCCATGCGGATCTACCCGGCTTTCAAACTCCTCCACCCACTTTCCGTGTGTCTGCCTGCAGACCATTATGCCTTTAGGTTTCCCTTTGGGAATATTTACATTCAGACATGTAAAGGGTTCAAGACCATTATCCAGCACACTTTGAAAAATCCTGGCAACTACGATTTTTGCTTTTGTGAAATCTGCATCGGGATTGAAATCGTCGAGAGAAAAACCAACTGAAGGCACTCCGTGAAGACAACCCTCAATTGCAGCACCCATAGTTCCACTGTATATAACACTGATCGATGAATTGGCGCCGTGATTAATACCTGAAACCACAAAATCAGGAGTGTGGTCAAGAAGATTGTTAAAACTTAGTTTAACACTGTCGACAGGTGTACCGTTACACTTATAAACAGGTACATCGTGGATTCTCTCAACAGGAATAGCACGTAGGGGTTTGTCAACTGTAATACCACAAGCTTTTCCCGACATGGAAACCTCAGAGGATATTACATCAACATCTCCGAACAGTTTCATCACTTCAACCAGCTCACGCAGTCCTTTGGCATGAATCCCATCGTCATTAGTTACCAGTATTGAAGGTCTCTTAGTCATAATTTGTCCTAAATTGAAACAAAGATAATTGAAATCAATGATGATTGATAATCCTGAACCTGTTTAATCATATATCAGGGGAATATAATAATTAGCTGTGATTTTTAAAATCAATACAATCAATTTTTTATATATTTATCTTTCCCTTAAAATGGAAGATCATGAAGTCGTCAGAAAACGAAACAAAAAATATTAATCATTCACCTGTCATCCGCAAAGCAAGCTTCAGGTTTTATGAAGAGCTTAATGATCATCTGCCGGAAAACTTCAGAAAAAAATCTTTTATCTGGGAATTTAAAGGAAAACCATCAATTAAAAATACTATCCAGGCAATAGGAATTCCGCATAGTGAAGTTGATCTTATCCTGGTAGACGGTAAATCTGTCGGTTTCGACTACCAACTGCTTGGAGGTGAGTATATTTCCGTCTATCCCGTTTTTGAGTCCATAGATGTATCACCGGCAGTACGTCTTCGTCCGAAGCCCTTAAGAACAAACAGATTTATTGTGGATGTCAATCTGGGAAAACTTGCGTTAAAACTGCGGTTGCTGGGTTTTGACACCCTGTTCAGAAATAACTATGCTGATGATGAAATAGTAGATATCGCTCTTAAAGAGAAACGGATAATTCTGACACGCGATAAAGGCATCTTAAAAGTGAATGCAGTGACCCACGGATACTGGCTGAGAAACGATAATCCAAAAAAACAGCTCATGGAGGTCATAAACAGATTGCAGTTGCAAAACAGCTTTCATCCCTTTTCCCGTTGCTCCGGGTGTAACGGCAGATTAAAATATGTTGATAAAAAAGAGATAAACGGCCGTATCCCTGACGATACATACAGCTTTTATAAGGAGTTCTGGGAGTGTTCAGAATGCGGTAAGATATATTGGGAAGGATCCCATTTTAAACATATCCTGGGCTGGATTGAAAAACTAAAAACAAATTCATATATTACAGATTAATACAGTAATTTATGAATGTATCACTGCCGGGCAAATTTTTAAGAAACAGCGGTAAAAGCACATAATTTTCTGCAATTTGTTCTTCAGCGGCGGATTTAAACAAAAGAGTAAATTAACAATAATTGTCAATCTTGTCCGGTTTCTGAAAAAATAAATATCCGGTATTAAAAAAGGGCGCCGGGCGCTCTTTCAACTTATCATATTTTAAATCTTCACTTTGTATCAGAACCGGGTTCAGGGAAATATCTCATCGGACTATATCTGATATATGAGTCAAATACCTCTGTATCGGGTCCCACTAATCTCGGATCTTCTGACTTTTTAAGTTCCTGTAATAAAGCATCTTTCATCTCCTTTTCAATAGCTGAATATTCGGCATTCCCTGCCAGGTTATTCAGGCAGAACGGATCTGTCTTAATATTAAAGAACTCATATTCAGGTCTCTTGGCGTGAGCCCAGTCGAAAAACGGTCTGACGGCCTCATCATCCATATTTTCAATAATATATGATTTTGCCGGTGCTGCATCAATATCGGTAAATGCCCATTCTGAGTGATGAACACCATTTTCATCGATCCCGTACATTGGCAGAAGTTCATTTTCATTATCAGGATTGATACGCTGAGGCGCACCGGCAGGCCATCTGTCAGGTTTCATATTCCATACCAGCAGGTAATCCTGACTGCGAATTGCTCTTTGAGGATAACCCCAATTCTGGTATCTTGAGCAGGAGTGCCTTTCCCGTCCGGAAAAAACAAATTTCTTCGAGGGATCGACAACTCCGGATTTTTGTGATTTTAAAATACTCAAAATACTCTTTCCTGAAATCGGCAGCATCCCCTCCGGACTGGTACCTGTGATTTCTAAAATTGTAGGAGCAATATCTGAAAAACTTACAGGATCATCAACAACTCTTCCCCCCGGGAAACCTTTGGGGTAACGCACAGCAAAAGGAACATGGATACCATATTCATAACAGTTAGCCTTTGCTCTCGGGAAAGGCATTCCGTTATCGGCAGTGACAATTACAATTGTATTCTCCAACTCTCCCTGCTCTTCAAGATAGTTCAGCATCTTCATCAAATGGGTATCAAACCACTCAATTTCAACTGCATAATCGAGCATATCACCTCTTACTATTTCATGGTCAGGGAAAAATCCCGGAAGCTCAACATCTGCAGGATTCTTATCAGTCCTCTTCCAGGAGTCCTGTTCATAAGCCCTGTGGGGTTCGGTAGCGCCATACCAGAAAAAGAAAGGTTTGTCGCCCCTGACATTCTCCATGAAATACTTAAAATTCTCAAAATAGTTGACAGGACCGATACCATCTGCCGGTCTTTCATCTCCCGGGGTACCTCCCTCATATCTTGTATTGCTGTGAGCAATACCAGCTGCATTTGTCTCCCGCCACAACGAATCATTCTCATCCCTGGCGTACTGAAATGGTGCTACTCCTTTTCCCGTTAGACCGGTAACATAACCGTTGGCATCGAGCAGATCCACAAAAGGCACATGCTTTTTCATCCATGATGAAGCATGCTGGCCCGACTGCTCATTCTGCCAGTGATATCTTCCGGTAACAATTGCACTTCGCGATGGTGCGCAACCGGGTGAACCGGCCATGCAGTTGGAGAAAAAGATACCTTCGCTGGCAACACGATCAAAGGCAGGAGTATTAACAAATTTACTTCCGTTATAACTTGTATGAGCAAACGACTGATCGTCGCTTATTGCAAAAAGAATATTAGGCCTCTTTGTCTGTTCAGAACTCTTGTTTGAACATCCTGCAAACTGCATAGCTGTAAAAAAAGCAGCAACATAAAGTATTGTTCTCATAATTAATAGCAATCAGTTATTTGAATCTTCTTATCTGCTTATCACTCATTTTCCCCTTGTAGATAAGAACTGAATATTTCAATACCAACGGTTTTTCAGTCGGAATCCGGACCACCTGATTACCGGGGAATGCCGCATTTTGCATACTCTTTGACGCTCTGAGGATCCATGGTTGCGGGAATCCGGGATTAAAGGGATGATCCAGTATAACGACACCGGCTTTCCTGCCCTTGGCACCCATGCTTCCCGACATATTGATATATCCCGGCGACTCAACGGCTGTTATTTTAGGTTCAACAACTCCGTCAGGTCCTGAAAAAAGAATATCTTCGGGCAAAATCACACGAACCGAAAAACCACTGTAACCTTTCTCGTCCTCTGAACCTCCTATGGTAAGATTGTCTTCGAGTGCCAGCAGACTTATCTCAAAATCGATTCTGCGTAACTTTTTTTGACGCGGATGGATTGTAATTGTTGATGTCTCCTTCAAGAAGGGAGATTTTTTATCATTTTTTATCCAGTTGTCAGATTTCCAATCCACTTGAGTTACCAAAACTCCAACTCCTTTGTCACCTGCTGAGAACCTGGTATAAGTTACTTCCTGCTCAAAATTCTTAAGTGCCCAGGTATCTCCTATTCTCCGGCCATCTATCCATAACTGATGCCATACCCAGAAAATTCCCCTGTGATGCAGGTGATCAGGCGGAAAATCTTCAGATATGATATTCCCGTCAATTCCCCAGACAGGATGAAAGTAATGACATCTTTCAAACTGACCGTTTTGATTTTTGGGTTCTATCTGGTAAAACATAACCTTCTCCCCCTTTTCCAGGAATAACAATCCCTCCTCTTCCTTCTCCATTGTTATCTGGGCCGAAAGAGTCAGTGACAAACAAATAGCAAATACAACTATTATAAAACGTTTCATTAATCAAATCTTTAATTATAATATTCTTTATCCTTATCTACTATAAGGCATTCCTTTTATTAATCAAATCAATAATCTTCTGATTTTAGAAAAATCAGACTTTTCTGTGAGAATATCTATTCCTGCGATCAGACTGACGCCGGAGAGGGAATATCAAACTCAGGTCTGTGAAGATCACTGAGAAGCCTGTTTGCTTCAACAGAGTTTTCGCCGATAAAATGTTCTGCCTCACCATCAAACTCAAGCCACGGACCAACCGTATATTCAGCAAGGTCAACGGGTACTCCCATTCCGTCACGAATAATATCATGAAGTTTCATAAACTCCTCAAAAGCCAGTGCATTATCTCCGAAGCGACCTGCTTTTGCATTAAAAGGAACTTTCTTTCCCATTCTGTAGGAAATATTCATCAGATGCCCTAAAGTGCAACTGTAATGTGCATCTCTCATATTCCCGTTAGCCACATTCGGATCTTTGGCACGACACGCTGCCATAAAAGCTCCAAAGGCACCTCCCGGTGTCAGGTGAACCTGTTTGATCTGTACATTTCGCGGCTGACTGCCATTTGCAGAGACATATTCATTTTCGATAAGTTTACCACCGTCCTCGAAATAGAAATGGTTTTCTACCTGATGCTGATAGCCTTCGTAATTAACATTTCTTACATTAAAAAACACATATTGACCATTGGCAAATTCTGCTACAGCAAACATGGTGTTGGGAGTCTCTCCCTGATCATCCCAGTTAAATCTTCCCCCCAATGCCATTACCCTCTTAGGATGGGTATTCTCTACTTCAGGATCAAGTGCCCAATATGCAACATCCAACTGATGTGTTCCCTGGTTGTTCAGTTCACCGTTACCTACCGGCCAATACCAGTGCCAGTTGTAATGAACTATATTTTCATGATACTGATCAACAATAGCAGGACCTCTCCAAAGGTTCCAGTCGAGGTGCTGCGGAGGATTTACAGCAGGTTTGTAACCAATGCTTGCGCGGGGTTTACAGGCAAAACCGTGTGAAACTTTCAGTTTGCCGTACTTCCCGGATTTGATTTCAGAGATAAGCTTTGCACGCTGCTCACTGCTGCGCTGCTGGGTACCATGCTGAACAACTATGCCATACTTTTCAGCAGCGGCAAGTGCCACGCGACCTTCATATACATCATGACTTGCTGGTTTTTCTACATAAATATGCTTTCCTGCCTGGGCGGCCCAGATTATCATCAATGAGTGCCAGCTGTTTGGGGTTGCAACGCTGATTGCATCAATATTCGGATCCTCAAGAACACGACGTACATCAGCTACTCCTGTTACACGACTGCCATTTCCACCGGCATCCCTCAGGTCCTTAACTCTTTTTTGCAAAACCATACTGTCAGGATCGACAAGATTTACTATCTCAGCATCAGCAAGTTCTCCGAAACCTCTGATATGAGCGGTTCCTCTTCCGTTGACTCCGCAAACAGCAACCCTGAATCGTTCATTAGCACCGATTATTGAAGCATACGACCGGGGACTGAATCCCATTCCACCGATAGTTATGCCTGCTGCACCTATTGCGCTTTTTTTAATAAAATCCCTTCTGTTAGCCATAATAATTATTTTTATTAGTTTGACAATACTTTTTTAATTTGGCGATTATTCATAATTAGAATTCATGAAATCTGCCGCTGTTTTAATCTCTTTCCCGGTCACCTTCCTTGAATTTTTCAAGCAAAAGCAACATACGTTCAAGCTCTTCCGGAATATCTTCGCTCAGGTCATTTGATTCCCTGAAGTCGCTCACCAGGTCGAACAATTCAGCCTTCTCATTTCTCCTGTCTGCTATTATTTTCCAGCGTCCATCCCTTACCGCCCATGCCTGAGGTGTCTTCCAATAGATCGGACCGGTTTCCAGGTCAGGTTGTTCTCCCGAAATAAGCGGCCATATATTACGCCCGTCAATGTTAAGGTCCTGAACCTTACTGCCGCCACCGGTTAAAGTACAAAGGGTAGGCAGCCAGTTTGATACATGTACGGGAGACTCAATTACCGCCGGCTCTAACCTTCCCGGCCAGTTTATAAATGCGGGAACACGAATCCCTCCTTCGTAAAGGTCGCCCTTCCATCCCCGTAGCGGATAATTATTGCCAAGGACAGTATGAGGTTTATCAGCATACTTTCCGCGGTATTCCGTATCACTGCTCCAGCTTTTCTGTCCCCCGTTGTCACTTACAAAAACCAACATTGTATTCTCCCTCTGCCCGGTCCTCTTAAGTGCTTCCACAATCTTTCCTATTCCTGCATCCATATGGGTGACACTTGCTGCAAATAACTTTCTGGACGGATGGATCAAAGGAATATCATCATAAACCGACATCCACTCTTCAGGTTCATCCAGAGGATAGTGAGGAACATGGAATGTCAGGTATAGGAAAAAGGGATTCTCTTTATTCTCCTCAATAATCCTTATAGCCTCATTCGTCAGCAGATCTGTCACATGACCTTCTTCATCCATGTATTCATCATTTCTGTGCCATGACCTCCTGTCAGTCAATTCAGTTTCTGTCTTATATTCATGGGTATATGGATCTATCTGTCCGTCAAAATAACCGTAAGATGACTGAAAGCCGTATTTTAAAGGAGTATAGGGAGGCGATCCCATGTGCCACTTCCCGGCGATGTATGTATTGTACCCGTTATCCCTGAGAAGTGAAGCCAGTGTAGGATCTCCCAGGTCAATCACCTCACCGTAATCGGGTGCGGTTATACCATACCGGCTGGGATATTTCCCGGTCATAAGGCTTACCCTGGTGGGTGTACAGGTTGCCATTGAGTAATGCTGATTGAAGATTACCCCTGTTTTTGCCAGCTTATCAAGATTGGGAGTTCTTACCTCCGAGCCGTGATACCCTATATCAGCCCAGCCTAAATCATCGGGTAAAATAACAATGATATTTGGATTCCCGCCATCTTCAGCTACCTCGTTGGTTTTTTCCCGACAGCCGGCAGAAAAAATCATAATTCCTGTTAAGGAAAGACTAAAAATTTCAGATCTGTTAAATTTCATACGTAAAATAGTTATCGATTAATATCCGCATATTTAATCAGGATAATGTATTTAGTAACATCTTACAAATAAGGATTTGTAATCAATCTGAGGAACACATCAGAATCTTGATATAATCACAAAAATAAAAACTCTGCTCAATTAATGGCAATTTTACCCGTCAATTTTTCCTTTTCACGCAAAAGTCGCAGTGAATATATATATTCTCCGGCATTTTTCACGGATTGCGATAAAAATTTTATATCCACAAATTTAAACTGCAAAGGAATTTTTGAATATATTTTTATTGTTAACCCGCTCTTACCTGTTCCACCAGGCAGTTTATCTGTTTCCGTAAAATCAAGTTCTATATAATTATTTTTCTTATAAAATTTTGTCAGGCTGTTATGGGCCAGTTGATTTTGAAATTCAACCGAGTCTTCTGCCAGCATCATCTCCGGTTTATCATTGAAGGTTTTAAGGTATTCACTCCATTTCTGAACAACTTCACAGTTTCTCTCCGGATCGGGATGAAGCATATTGGGCCAGTGCATTCCACATGTGGGTCCTGTCAGCTCTTTTGACGGATCTCCGGGAAAAGTTGTCCATGAAAATTCATCTCTTCCCCTGTCAATCGTCATTACTTCGTCATCGAATCCGAACAGACCATACTGAACCCTCTGCTTGTTGTACATTGACTGAAAAGGGGTATTAATATAAGTTATGCCTTTGCTCTTCAAAATAGAAGCCAGACTGATATCATTGCCTTCAGCAGTACCGAAGGAGTGTCTGAATGCTGAAGGAACAAAAGATTTGGGGAACGGGCCCAGATCATGCTGTTCCATTATTTGCTGATAAAACTCAAGATGCTTTTCAACTTCATCACGCGGACGCATATGACCTTCAGAATCATGCCATTCAGCCCTGGTAAATTTACCGTGTTCCCAATATTCATGTCCTACTCCGTGCAATGTAAGTTCAAAATATTCTTCATTATTCCTGATTATTTCCGCTGCTTCCTCAAGCCATGGACCAACCCACTTTGAATTATCCCATCTTTCTCCCATCCAGGTGGAGGTGGGAAGTTGTTTTAAAATATTATCCTTATCCCATTCGCACAATATAGTTGCAGCCTGGGGCCTTATACCCAGAGAGCGTCCAATATCTACTATAGCCTGATAATCAGCAGGTATATGATTCCGGTTTATCCCCGTCCGGTAAGGCTCCTGCCTCGTGCTTCCATCTTCGCCCGACCACCAGCCGACATCATCAATAACAACCTGAACCGGCATGGGTATAAAAACTTTAAGACTTTCAAGTATCCGTCTCTTATTATCGCAGGAACAGAGTGAAACAGCATTACCTCCCAAAAGAGTCAGCCCGGCGGTAATACCGGTTGTATTTTTTACAAATTTCCGTCTTGATATTTTTCCCATTATGTAATATTATTTTTAAACCTGGAATTCCTTCATCCTGATTGTATACCGCACGCCGAACCATAAAAATCCTCAATGAAGTAAATTCAGTCCGAAAATCAAGGTAATTTTTATTTTATAACCTGATTAATCTTCAACAAAATTAAACATACGCAAAGAGAAAAAGTCATCGCCTGAAAAAAGCAGCCAGCATGTCTTTCCGTCTTCGCTCATCCACTTGGCCGGAACAGATGATGTTTCACCCGGTCCCATATCCCATTCTCTTGTGTAAAAAACTGTCTTCCAGGGGCCCCATGGATTATCGGACTCAAATATGCCAAGCCCTCCCCTAAAACGGATATCTCCGGATCCTCCTGTAAATGAATGCCCTTCACTGGGAGACATCTGAATAACCTGACTCCAAATATATTTTCTCAAACCTTTATTATAGGTTATTCCCGACCTATAACACTTTCCGGGATTGACAAAAACGGGACTCCTCTTCCTTATGTCGTCAGTCCATACCGGATTGCTTCTTTCATCAAGACCATTGAAAAATTGATATTTACGCCAGTCTTTAACATGATCTTTATCAATCCGTGCCATAACATAGTAATCAGCATTTTTATAGGCAGAAGATTCCTCCTGTGAATAAATATAAACATAATTATCCCTTGCACCTTCATAGTTACGTCCATAATTTAAAAATGAGGGGCATCCAAAGCTTATATCAAATCTCCAGTCGGCCTGCTCCCAGGTATTCCCGTGATCAGCCGACCAAATCAGCCGTGCATTCTGAGCGTTACGGACAAGCATATACAGTATTCCGTTTGCCATAAGCATGCCACTGGCCTTTTCACCATATTTACCCTGTCCCACTCTTTCGCCCGAATTACTGCGTATGTTAACTCCCTCTACATGAGGAGGGTTTCCTGATATTTTACAAAGTCCGAGACTTAATTTAATATCTGTTTTGGGAGAGAAGCCCCAGCCGTCGCCGTACGATGTATATAAGTCGCCGTCATCTGCCCAGGTAGCAGGCCAGTTGTCGCATCCCTCAGCCATTCGGACAACCGACTCCGCAGGAGCAAATTCAACAGATAGATTACTCTTCGGATAAGGAGCTTCTGTAATTGCATTCATGACCGGATTGAACAGATATTTTTCCGCTCCGGACCAGAAACCTTCACCTTTCGACTCATCATAAAGATTGCTACCCATCCTGACAACCACCAAATTCATAGAAGGAACAACAAAAAGATGCTGGTTACCTGCACCGCCTCCGGCAAATGCATCTCTGGGAACATGTCCCCATACGCCGTCATAATTACAATACCAGCCTGCAGTAGTGGCAGGAATGGGATTTGCGGCATTCCTGTAATTGTCTCCCCCGCGGGAAGAGCTCTCCTTTGGCAGGGCCGTACCCTGATATTTTATAACTCTCTCTAAATTAGTTGAATCTAAAATACTCTTCCCCATCCATTTTCCTTTGTGAAGCATCAGCAGTCCTATTCTTGCAATGCTGCGGGCGGTATATCCGCCTCCTCCCCAGCTTGCCACGAGATTAAGTCCGCCGGTTGAAAAGGTCTTGCCATAACCCATATTATACTCCTTTTCATCGATTCCTACAGGATCATAAATCCGCTCCTTTAAATAGGTTCTGACGTTGTCATAACCGGAATTTTTCAGTGATGCTGTTACAGCATAGGTCAGCATACCTATTCCCGGATTGCTGTAAGCATAATTTTCTCCCGGAACACCGGCCACAGGAGTACTGTCTCTCGATACCGAAAACGGATCAGGCTCCTGTCTCCAGAATTGCCCTTTCCAACCGGGCAGGTCAAAATGAGGATGCAGACTTTTCTCCTGAATAATTTTTGTCTCTTCATCTGTACCTTCCGCGTCAATAAGTCCTGATGTATGAGTAGCTAACTGTCTGATAGTAATTTTTGATTTTACACCGTCCTTTCTCCACGAAGGGATATAGTTACAGGCTGCTTCATCAAGAGTGATATATTTGTCATCCATAGCTGCCAGAAGTGACATGCCCCCGACCAGAGCTTTGGCAAGTGAGGCGGTATAGTGACCTCGTACCGAATCTTTCCATCCCTCTGCATACCACTCGTAAACGACCTTGTCATTTTTTATAATCAGAAGTTTTTTAGTGCCTTTTTCTTCCAATACTGATTGCATTTCATCAAGTTTCTGCGAGGACATGCCCTGACTTTCGGGAGTAGCATATTCCCATTGAAAATCCCCGGGAGAATAAACCTGGTCATTACTTTCCATACGCGGGGTGCATGAAAAGCATGTTACGATTAAGGCAAAAATTATATATTTCCCTGTTCCCGGGAAAAATGCGGATTTCCCTTTATGATTCATATTTTGGTCAGTTAAAAATTAATAAATCCAAAGTTATAAAAAGGGTAATAAATATAAGCATTATGTTTTAAGGGTCTGAAAACATTTGACGGAAAATGAAAAAAATATCCGGTTAATCTGCTACCTGTATACCTCCTCTTCTTTCTGATATCCTTCTGAAATCACAGTAAGTTTCAGATTTTCACGATTTACTACCATTCCATCATGGAAAACAACAGGAACAAGCATCTTACCGTTGCTGACAGTCTGGAATGTCTTTTCACTCTCCCCGGTGCTGCCCAGCGTAATAGCCAGTTCGGCTGCTGTAGAAGCCAGTTTTTGATAAGGCTTATAAATAGTACAGGTTTGATGTCCGGCAACAATCTCCTGTAAATTTCTCAAATCCGCATCCATGCCTGCAATCAGTACTTCCCCCTGTTTACCGGCCTCTTTCAAAGCATTTATAACTCCCATGGCAATTGCATCATTACCTGCAATTATAGCATCAATATCATCTGTTTTTGTTAATAACTGCTTAGTGTGATTATATCCCTCTTCCTCTTCCCAACGCTCGGTAAATACATTATAAACTATTTTAATATCCCCTCTTTCAACCAGGGGCTGAAGTACATTCATATGACCCAGATATAAAAACTGGCTGTTGTTATCGCTGATGGCTCCTTCAATAAGGGCATAATTTCCTGAAGGCTGTATGGTTGTGAGATACTCAGCCTGTAACCTACCTATTTCCACATTATCCGTAGAAACATAATAATCAAGACTGCAATTTTTAATTAATCTGTCGTATGATATGACCTTTACATTTTTTGCTTTTGCATTATCAACTATTTGTGCAGCAGCAAACTGGTCGACAGGTACAATAACAAGAACATCAACACCATTGGTGAGTAATTCGTTTGCCTGGTCCAATTGCTTTTTGGTATCATTATCAGCAATTCTGACCATTACCTCTCCTCCCAGTTCCCTGACTTTCTCAACAAAAAAGTCCCTGTCGTTTTCCCATCGCTCCTTATCAAGGGCATGGATAAGAAATCCAACCTTTACAGGGTCCTTATCAGTGCATCCGTCAAAAAGAAAAAGGGAGAGAACAATTACAAAAATTAATTTCCCCGGATTTTTCATAATGCTGGATTAAATAATAATTTTGTTATTATACGAAGAATATGGGAAAAGGATTAAAAATAGGAAGAAAAACAGAGACCATTATCTGTCTGCTGCTAAAGATATTGCCCGAAAAAGTAACAATCTGAGTTTATATGATATTCCTGATTTCCTGAATAATTATCAATCAGCCAAATAGCTAAACAGTTCTCCTGTGAAGTAAATGCTTATCTGTATGGTTTGAAAGTATTTAATATCAGAAATTTATTATCTCTGTATATAACTCCTGCACAGGCAGTCCCATCACATTATAAAAAGAGCCCTCAATGCGGGTAATTCCAATATATCCTATCCACTCCTGTATGCCGTATGCCCCCGCTTTGTCGAAAGGTTTATAATGTGTAATATAATAATCTATCTCTCTTTCTGTTAACTCTTTGAAACAGACAATTGACTTTGAAAAAAATGTTTTTTGTTTTTTGGAGGATGTTAAACACACTCCTGAGATAACCTGATGCTCCCGGCCGCTAAGTCCGGTCAGCATCTGCCTGGCACTTTCAAAATTATCGGGTTTCCCTAACACTCTGCCGTCAATCCATACAATAGTATCAGCAGTAATAAGCAAATCATTTTCTGACAATTCCGGCAAAAAAGGTATTGCTTTCGTTTCAGCCAGCCAGACAGGTATTCTTTCTTTTTCCATGCCTTCCGGAAAATCTTCATTTACCTCTTTTACTCTTACTTCAAAATCTACACCCAATGTTCTCAAAAGCATCTGCCGCCTGGGAGATTTTGAGGCCAGAATATAATGATATTCAGGTAACCATTTCATTCAGAAAGTTCTGTTAATATGCAGTTTATTTAATAACCATCTGTTTTGCGCCCGTAAAGCTTTTTCAATCACATCTCTGACGCACCCTTCTCCGCCCCTTTCAGGGGAAATATATTTTGAAACGGATTTTATCTCATTTACAGCATCAGACGGACAAACAGGTATTCCCACTAACTTCATTACCTCCAAATCGACCAGATCATCACCCATATATAAAATATTTGCAGGATTCAATCCTGTTTTTTGAATGAAGTCAGACAGACTGTCCTTCTTATTGCTTACATTATCATAATAATACTCCACTCCAAGTTTTTCATACCTCTTTCTTACGCTTTCAGTATTTCCTCCCGTTATTATGGCTGTAGGATAACCCATCATGACGGCATTTCTAATTGCATAACCATCTTTAACATTAACAGTGCGCACCGGATCACCTTCACTGTTAAGAGATGAAGTATCCCTGGATAAAACTCCGTCAACATCAAAAATGAAAGCCTCTGCATTTTGAAAAATATCATTTTCAGATAATGATATTTCAGAATTGTTATGTCTGTTGTAGATACTATTGCTTATCAGACTGTATAAATCACGGTAATGAGGGAAATCATTTAATGACTCCAGATGCTTTGAAATGGTATCCTTATCGAAACGGACTGCAGGTCCGGTCTGTGCCTGAAGAGGATCCGCCTCCTCTATTTTATGCGCCGTTTCAGCTATGAGAGGCTTAAGAACATCAAAGGAAATTTTTTGTGAGGATAATATATCCGAAGCTACAGAATAAAAATAGTTAACAAAATTACAGGCAAAGACTGCTGCAATGTGCAGATATAAACGTTTATCAGAATTACTTACAGTAACAGTTTCAGAAATCTCACCTGCTATTTTAATTAATTCATTTTCATTTTCCTTTGAGTTCCCTTCAACGAAAACAGGAATCTCTTTAAAGTTCAGATTTCGCCATTTGGAGAAAGTCTGTAAAGGATAAAACACTCCGTAATTTGCGGAATATTTTTCAAGTACAGACATTGGCATACTTCCAGAGCAGTGAACAACGAGTTTGTCGTTAAAATCCACAAAGGGAAGCACCTCATTATACACATCATCTTTGAGTGCAATAAAATATATATCTGCACTATTCATAATTGCCTTGGGATCAGTGGTATAATCCGCATTAAGCTCTGTTCCGAGATTTTTTGCCGATATATTTGTCCGGCTGTACACCTGACAAATTTCATATCCCTTTTCTCGTAATGCAACCGAAAGTCGGGTTGCAAGATTACCGGCTCCGATAAATACAATTCGACGACTCATTAATCGATCATTTAAAGACCAAAAATAATGAGCCTAAATGAATGTACCAATTTATTTGCTGCTATTTAAACCAGCCAGTCTCTTACCTGCAGTTTCCCAATTAACTATATTCCAGAAATTATCAACATACTCAGCCCTTCTGTTCTGATATTTCAGATAATAAGCATGCTCCCATACATCAATAGCCAATAGCGGATGACCTTTTTGCGGAGCTACATCCATAAGAGGATTATCCTGATTAGGAGTTGATGTAACAATTAATTTACCTGAGTTATCTGCTGCAAGCCAGGCCCAGCCACTGCCGAAATGAGTTTTTGCGGCATTGCTGAATTGTTCTTTAAATGTATCGACTGACCCGAAATCCTTTTCCAGTGCACTTCTGAGGCTTGCAGGAATATCTACAGGATCGGGAGTCATATTTTCCCAAAAAAGTGTATGGTTATAATATCCGCCTCCGTTGTTACGAACAGCTTCCGGATGTTTACTTATCTGAGAAAATATCTCTTCCATCGGAGTATTTAAAAGTTCTGTTCCATCAGCAGCAGCAATAAACTTATCGAAATACCCTTTATGATGCTTAGAGTAATGTAACTCCATTGTTTGTGCATCAATATAAGGTTCAAGAGCATTGTAATCATACCCTAATTCAGGAAATTTATGTCCCTCAAAAGTTTTTGTTTCGGAGGCACACGAAGCAAATGATCCTAATAATGGAGCAGCCAGGGCTGAAGCACCTAATACAGTTATAAATTTTCTTCTTTCCATATTATTTTTATATAATCTAATTAAATTCTTGCGATCTTTACCAGTTTAAACAACAGGAAAAGAAAAATGTTTAAACATTTGCTTATAAAAAATTACACATCCCTGACAACCTCATACCGTCTGAATTATAGAAGATTCAGATACTTATGCAGGTAAAATTTTATGAAATTATACTGAAGGTTCAGAAATAAATTAACAGTTAATGCAATGTCAAGATTGGGAAAATCAATTATACATTCCCTTTAAATCAAGGTAATTCCTCATGTCGTTAGACATGAAGAGGCAGTAAAAGAAAAGAAAAAATGAGCTTCCCATATGAGTTTCAAGGTTGGAATCGGCAAAATTTGCAAAAAACATAAATGCCAGAAAGAGCAAAAAGAGGATATCCTTATATCTCTTTTTAACAACTACCGGAATGATAATAAGAGAAATTATTACAAAAAATCCTGTAATACCAAACTTCACCATATAATTCAGATATTGGTTATGCGATGAAGCGTAGTGCGACTTATCCATTTTTGATGCATTGGCTATGTAAGCCTTTCTGAACTCCTCTTTCCAGTTTCCGGTACCAACCCCAAACCAAAAATTTTGTCTGATGATTGTGCAGGCAGCTTTAGAAAACTCAATTCGTTGTGAAAAGGACTGATCATTTGCATAACCTGTTTTTGTATAGACATAGAACTCCCATACAGTCTGGTATATCCTAGGATAGAGGGAAAATTTTTTATCACTGTAAATTACATTCGCAATACCATTTTCAATATTAGTTATATCGGTCACTGTCAAAGCTCTCACACCCTCTGCATCCTTTTTTAATCCTTTTGAGGTCATATAACGCAACAGAGCTGAATGAACAGGAAAACCGTTTTTCCCTGTAGAATCATATTTAAACTCTGAAATACTGTTCCACTCCTCCCTGACTTCTTCTTCGCAAACATACAGATAGACATACTTCCCGTTCTCCACAAGGGGATTACTGAGGTCGTGATGATAATAATTACCCTTTTTTGTTTTGCTTTCCAGAGATTCAGGTGTAACTTTTTCTATGTTATAAAATCCTGCTACCACCCATACAACATATAAAACGGGAACAGTTATCAACGCCAGTGCAATAATGAACAGGTATTTTACAGATCCGGGCCCTGCATAAATCAAAGCATATAAAATAAAAAACAATGCACTGATAATCAATATTATTATTCCTGTAAGAGAGTGTTGAAAAAAGAGGAATAAGATAAAATAAGATGCAGTTATTACCAGAAGAAAGGAGTGACTCTTTTTAAGGAATGCAAAATTTCTATAAAGCAGAATTATTATGAACCAGAAGGCAAGCAGGATCTGGAAACTGAACCTGATATGAGAAACGAGCGAGATATCCCGGACATCAAATCCTCCGGAACCGGAGTTAATAGCCCACCGGGCAATTGCAACAACTGTAGAGATAAAAACTGCAGCAGAAAAAATAAAAAAAATAAACTGCTTTTGCTGAGGGGAAATATCTTTCCCAAAAATAAATGCTGCAGGAATAACCAGAAAGAACAGGCTCTTTTGCAGGTCATAAAATGACCCGGAAATATCTCCTGAAGTTAACCCACTTATAATATAGATGAGATAAATTGCCGGTAAAGCAAGAAGGTGGCGGTTTTGTTTAACCCGGGTGATAAAACTTTTTTTATCATTCCCGATAAGCGAAACGAAGAGCAGAACCCCTGCAAAAACCGATACAAGGGCTTCAGAAAAGGGAATAATACAGACAAAGCAAATGAGTGAAAAATAGAATAAGTTATATTTTTTAATATAGTCAGGTATTCCAACCATCTGCCCGGAATTTAGAAGTAAACGGAATTATATTGATATATATTGCACTGTAAAAAAAAAGCCCATGCTCATAAGAACACGGGCTGATGATAAATCCGGCAGCGGCCTACTCTCCCACTTTACGCAGTACC
>ENA-OSEO01002021-OSEO01002021.1-sediment-metagenome-genome-assembly--contig:-NODE-2021-length-31690-cov-3.933350_pt1 | contig 31690 bp, 28 predicted proteins | sample MGYA00237883_ERZ534232 | MGnify/ENA metagenome assembly ERZ534232 | reverse complement strand
CGACCACCGAGATCTACACTCTTTCCCTACACGACGCTCTTCCGATCTCGCTATTCTTTGTTGACGGTGATCACCGTTATGATTCCGTCAAGCGCGATCTTGAGGGGATTATGAAGGCCGTTCCCGAGGCGAATGTCCTGTTGCATGATACCTTTTTTCAGTCGCCTGAGTCCCGTTACAACATTGGTCCCTATCAAGCCATTCAGGACGTCTTGCCGGCGACGCCTTCCTTCAAGATTCTTCGTCAGGAAATAGGTCTTCCCGGGATGACATTGCTCTACCGTAAATCCGAAAGTATCTTTTAACCCCATGGTGATTGTTCGGCTCAGCGGCGGCATCGGCAACCAGATGTTTCAATATGCCGCTGCCCGAAGGGTTGCCTGGGCCAACAATACAACGCTGCTTTTTGATCTGGGCTGGTTTCAGGAGTCGGGCTGGTGGACGCGACGTAAATATGAACTGGATGCTTTCCGCATTGCCGGGATTGCGGCCTCCCTCGCGGAGCTGAAGGCTTTCAAATCAATACGACAGAATCCTTTTTTCAGACGCCTGCCCCATTTTCTTAAAAAAAGGATCTTCCATACACGGCAGGCCCATATTATCGAAAAAAGTTACGACTTTGATTCCGACATCCTGAATCTGAGCGACAACGTCTATCTGGACGGACACTGGCAAAGTGAAAAGTATTTCTCCGACATCGAAACATTAATCCGGCATGAGTTTTCCTTCCGAAACGCCCCTTCGGAGCTAAATAAAAGGATACTCGACCAAATCGCCTCCTGCGAATCGATATCGGTTCATATCCGGCGAGGCGATTATGTCACCCTGCCGGAAGCGAATGCATTCCATGGAGTATGCCCGCCGACTTATTATCGATCTGCGGTCGATAAAATCTCTCGCCAGGTGGACAATCCGGTATTTTTTGTTTTTTCCGATGATATTGACTGGGCACGACAGAATTTGAGCCTCGGATTCGAAACCCGGTTCATGGATCACAATGGTCCGGAGCGTGGCGATGAGGATTTACGGCTGATGTGCACTTGCCGCCACCACATCATCGCCAACAGCAGCTTCAGCTGGTGGGGAGCCTGGTTGTGTTGCAATCCGCAAAAAATCGTCTATGCACCTCGAAAATGGTTCAACAAGGATGACGACACACCGGACAACCTTCCCGCCTCCTGGATCAGGCTTTGAAATTTCTGAAAAATATAAATTAAAAAGCATTGGATCGAAACCTCCATTCCCCGCTTGTCAGTATCGCCCTGCCCATATTCAACGCAGAAAAAACTCTGGCCCAGGCCATTCGGTCCATCTGCTCTCAGACTTTTGCTGATTGGGAACTGATTGCTCTCGACGACGGTTCAACAGACGGCAGCGTTTCGATTGTCGCTAATTTCGGAGATCCCCGGATCAAGCTGTTTTCGGATGGACGTAATCTGGGAATTGCCGCCAGGCTGAATCAGGCGATTGACTTGAGCAAGGGGAGATATTTTGCGCGGATGGATGCCGATGATATTTCTTTTCCACAACGCATCGAATTGCAAATTGAATTCATAACCGCCCACCGGGATATTGATCTGCTCGCAACCGGCGCCATCATTTTCACGGGCAATGCGGACCCGTTAGGGGTTTTTCCAACAGCCCCAACTCACGAAAGTATTTGCCGACGTCCCTGGAGAGGATTTTATTTCCCGCATCCGACCTGGTTGGGAAGAACCGAATGGTTCCAGAGGCATCGCTACCGGCCGTCAATGAACAACGCCGAGGATCAGGATCTGCTGCTGAGGACTTATCGATATAGCCGCTTTGCCTGTCTGTCGCAGATACTTTTGGGGTATCGAGAAGAACCCCGCACACTGAAAAAGATGATAAAAGCTCGTTATGCCTTTTTTAAAGCGGTATTTTCGGATTCTCTCACGCATTTGAATATTTCTATTATTTTCCTTTCGGCATTCTTACAGCTTTTTAAAACTTTCGGAGATGCTTGCCGCATTTATGGCGGAATCAACTTTCTGCGCAATCCTTTATTACCGACCACTCCTTTACAGTTACAACAGTTACAAGATCTTTACCAAAGACTGAACAACAACACTTGCTAAGACGTGTCGGCTGGCTTTATACAAAAATTACGAGTTCTTCAACTGATTACACGCCTCAACATCGGCGGCCCTGCCGTTTATGTCGTCACGCTGTGCAGTCACCTGCCGACTGATCGTTACTTACCGCTTTTGGTCAGTGGACAATTGGCACCTGGGGAAGGGGATATGTCTTATCTGGTTAGCGGTATAAAATTTCAAAAAATCAGCATTCCCTTTTTTGAAAGAAACATATCCGTATTAAATGAAATTAAAACATTTCTAATGATCGTAAAAATCGTTAGGCGCTTTAGACCTCACATCATTCATACGCATACGGCAAAAGCAGGCGCGATGGGTCGCCTTGCAGCGATCTGTATGCGTTTCTGTAGACCTTGTGGAAAAAATATACGCATGGTTCATACCTTCCATGGCCACATATTCAGTGCTTATTTCCACCCGGTTGTGACGCAAATTTTCATTTTAATTGAAAAGTTGCTGGCATTGTCGACCGATAAAATCATCGTGCTGAGCAAAAATCAAAAAAAAGACATCTGTCAGAAATATAAGATCGCAAAGTCTCAAAAAGTAGAAGTCGTCCCATTGGGGCTTGATCTGAATTTCCTTAAAAAAATCCGAAATGAAGAGGGCGCCTCTTTTTGTAAAAAATATTTAGATGGTTTGAGTCAAAAACCTTACATGATTGGGATCGTCGGTCGTCTGGCACCGGTTAAAAATCACATCATGCTCATACAAGCCATTACGCATTTGAATGAACAAAATAAAATAATGGATTTTCTTTTTTTAATAGTTGGGGACGGAGAATTAAGAGGGTATTTAGAAAAGAAAGTAGAATTGCTTGGGCTTAAAGAAAAGGTCGTCTTTACCGGGTGGCAGCGAAATATTAAATCCGTTTATGCGGTGTTGGATGCAATGGTTTTGACTTCGGTAAATGAAGGTACTCCGGTAACCATTATTGAGGCAATGGCTGCAAAAATTCCGGTAATCGCAACCAATGTCGGCGGCATTCCCGATATGTTCGGCAAGATAACCAGAAGTGATTCAGGTGGTATTCAATTCGCTGAACGAGGAATCATGGTTCCGACAAATCAACCCCAGGCATTGGCCCGGGCGCTGATTTTGTTAAAAGGAAGCCCTGAAATTTCAAAGACAATGACGGATTTGGCTCAAAAATTTGTTTTTAAAAACTACGGCATGAAGAATCATATGGAAAAAATACAAAAAATTTATGAAGGCTAATTGAAGTCGTCTCAAACGACACGTTTCGGATTCAGTATGCACCTGACTCAATTTAAAAAAGAAAATCAACAACATTTCGACGCAATATCGGGATCAAGAAGATCATGGAAGAAAAAAAACCGCTATTATTACGAATCTCAGGAGAGATTTTTATGCTTTATCATTCCACCCGGACAAAAGGTCTTGGAACTGGGGAGCGGTACAGGCGAGCTGCTGTATGCACTCCAGCCATCCATAGGGGTTGGAATTGATCTGAGCTCGGAGATGGTTCGGCTTGCAAGCAAAGCTTACCCACATCTTGTTTTTTGCCATGCCGATGCGGAAAATCCCCAAACCTGGGATTTGGATGAAATTTTTGACTTTATCGTCATTTCCGATACGCTGGGCTTTCTTGAAGATATTCAGACCACGCTTGAAGGCCTTCACCCTTTTTGCAAATCATCAACTCGCATTGTAATTGCCTATTATAATTTTCTGTGGGAACCGCTTCTTGATTTGGCAGAAAGAATCGGCCAAAAAATGCCGCAGCCGGAACAAAACTGGTTGTCATCGGATGATATCGAAAATATCCTTTTTTTATCAAACTTCGAAACAGTCAAACGGTTTCGGCGCTTATTGCTGCCCAAAAAAATTTCGGTCCTTTCGAAATTGCTTGAATATATAGAAACTCTTCCGTTAATCAATAATCTGTGCCTGTGCAATTATCTGGTTGCGAGACCCGGTCAGATTCCATTTAAAAATCGACCTAAATCGGTAAGTGTCATAATTCCGTGCAAGAATGAAAAGGGGAATATTGAACCGGCCGTGACGCGAATGCCGCATCTGGGCGAGCATACAGAGATTATTTTTGTGGATGGTCATTCCAGCGATGGAACTCAAGATGAGATTCAGCGTGTTATTCATAACTTCCCTCATAAAGATATTAAATTTTTAATTCAGGACGATATCGGCAAGGGTGATGCTGTTCGCAAAGGATTTATGAATGCCACAGGAGAGATCTTAATGATTCTGGACGCTGATTTGACCGTTATGCCGGAAGATTTAGTGAAATTCCATGACGCGCTGCAATTCGATAAAGGAGAATTTATCAATGGATGCCGGTTGATATATCCCATGCAAAAACAGTCCATGCGCCTATTGAACATGATGGGGAATAAATTTTTCAGTGTTGCATTTACCTGGCTGCTCAATCAGCGAATAAAGGATACGCTCTGTGGGACCAAAGTGCTGACCAAACAGAATTACGAAAAAATCGCGGCCAATCGCGCTTTTTTTGGCAATTTCGATCCCTTCGGCGATTTTGATCTGCTCTTCGGCGCCGCCAAACTGAATCTTAAAATACTGGAGGTTCCCATTCGGTATCAGGCCAGAACATACGGGGAAACTCAGATCAGTCGTTTTCGGCACGGCTGGCTGCTGCTTAAGATGACTGTTTTCGCTTTTTTTAAATTGAAAGTCATGTAAAAATTTGAAAGACCGGAATTGACAATCACAGATGTTAACAATAACATTACATATCGACTTTTTTACAAATGACACCCATTTTACAGAACAGGGTTTTCAGCCGGTCTGATTGTTTTACGCAAATGCCAAATATTTCAAAAATAAAAGCGCTCATTGCGAAAGGCATACGGATACCGAATCCTGAAAGTATCGAAATCGGTCCCGATCTGGACATCGACAGGATCTCCGGCGAAGGCGTTTTAATCCATTCGGGCTGTAAAATATTTGGTTGTTCAACGCTGTTACTTCAAGGAACGGAACTCGGCAAAGAAGGACCGGTGACTGTTGAAAACTGTCAGGTCGGTCCGCATGTTCATTTAAAATCCGGTTTTTTCAAAGACTCGGTTTTTCTGGAGGGCGCCAGTCTGGGATTTGGTTCGCATGTCAGAGAGGGAACAATTCTGGAAGAGCAAGCTTCGACCGCCCATACGGTAGCCCTCAAACAAACCATTTTATTCCCCTATGTAACCCTGGGCAGCCTGATTAATTTCTGCGACTGCCTGATGTCCGGCGGCACCAGTCGCCGGGAACACAGCGAGGTGGGAAGCGCCTTTATTCATTTCAATTACACGCCCAATCAGGACAAGGCCACCCCTTCTCTGATCGGCGACGTACCCCGGGGAGTCATGCTGAATCAGCGGCCCATATTTTTAGGAGGGCAGGGCGGCATAGTGGGTCCCTGTCGGCTGGAGTTCGGAACCATAACGGCTGCCGGAACCATTTACCGCAAAGACCAGCTGAAACCCAACCGATTGGTTTATGAAAGGGGAGGGCCGGGGGGAAACATCCCGTATTACCCCGGCATGTATCGGACCATTAAGCGTATTGTTCAAAACAATTTAATTTATATCGCCAATTTGATGGCGCTGATGCAGTGGTATCAACATGTCCGCTTGCAATTTGTTTCAAGCAAGTTTCCGGAGGAACTTTTAAGCGGCATGAAGGAAAAACTACAGATGGCCATTGACGAACGTATCATGCGCCTGGAAGCGTTCAGTCAAAAAATGCCGGATTCCATAAATGCTTATAAAGAGATCGTTGGTGAGGCATCATCCCCTTTAATAATACAAAAAAAAGAAATTCATGATAATTTTTTGCAACTAAAGGAACTGTTGATAAACGTGCAAGGGTATGAAGGGGATGAAAAGATGCGGGTTGATTTCCTTGAACGCATTGTCTTTAGGATTCAATCGACCGGCAGGAACTACATCGCCGTTGTTAAGGGATTGAAATTACAGGAAGCTGAAACCGGTTCACGCTGGCTACAAGGGATTGTCGACCACGTGGTCGCCAGCGTTTTTGAGGTGATTCCATCTTTTGCAAATGAATAAACTTTTCGGCACAGACGGCATCCGCGGAAAAGCCAACCATTACCCCATTACACCCGAAATGGCGGTAAGGATCGGAAAGGCGACCGCCGTCTTTTTTAAAAAGGGAAAATCAAGCCCCCGTATCCTTCTGGCAAACGACTCGCGCATCTCCGGCGATATGCTGGAGGCAGGGCTGGCTGCCGGTATCTGCTCCATGGGGGCGGACACGGTTTTTTGCGGAATGCTGCCCACTCCGGGGGTTGCCTGGCTGGCGGCCGCTGAAAAAGCCGATGCCGGAATATCCGTATCGGCATCCCATAATCCCTATGACGATAACGGCATAAAGATATTCAGGGGCGACGGCTTTAAACTTTCATCTGCCGAGGAAGCGCAAATTGAAAGCCTCATTGGTACCGATTTAACATCCCGCCCGATTGCCGAAAACGGCAGGGTTTACCGATTAAATAATCCCGACTGCCGCTATAAGGATTTTCTGGCCTCCACTTTTCATTCATCACCCTTAAAGGAAATCAGAATCGTTATCGACTGTGCCAATGGCGCCACCAGCCGAATCGCACCACAATTATTTGCGAACCTTGGAGCGGAGGTTAAAGCCCTTTTTAATAGCCCGAACGGCACAAACATCAATGACGGCTGCGGCTCCGAACACCCGGACCGATTAAGACAGGAAGTAATTGAAAACAAGGCAAATGTCGGGATTGCCTTCGACGGCGACGGCGACCGGTTGGTTGTCGTAGATGAAATCGGCGGCATTCTCAGCGGAGATGAAATCCTGGCAATCTATGCCGATGATTTGCGCCATGCGGAAACGCTCAACAACAGACCGGTGGTCAGCACAGTCATGAGCAACATCGGCCTGGGAATTGCCCTCCGAAAAATAGGCATTGAACATATCATGATCGATGTCGGTGACCGGCAAGTGATGGAAAAGATGAAGGCGGCCGGCGCCATACTGGGTGGTGAAAACTCCGGGCATATGATCTTTTTAAATCATCACACCACCGGAGACGCCATGCTGTCCGCGCTGCAACTGCTCCGGATCATGCAGACAACCCGCAAACCGGTCTCCGAACTAAAAAAAATCATGACCCGATTTCCGCAAACTCTGATGAATGTGGAAGTAAAACAGAAACCGGATCTCAATTCAATTCCCGCAATTTGCAATGCCATACAATCCGTTCAAAAAAAACTGGGAGAAAAAGGGAGGGTGCTGGTGAGGTATTCCGGAACGCAGCAGCTTTGTCGCATCATGGTTGAAGCTCCTACCCGGGCAGAAACCGACGATCATTGTCTCAGCATTGCGGGGTGTATTCAAGCAGCGCTGGGGTGAAACACAAGGGATTCCTTCTGAATCATTAAAACACTGGAACCATTATAAAATAACGCCCCCTGGCGGATATCCCTGCCAAGGGGCGTTTATGTTTAGGTGGTCCGGCCTTCAAATCCCGGTTAACGCTTAATCTCTTCTGCCGAAAATATGAAGCAACATCAGAAACAAATTTATAAAGTCCAGGTAAAGGGACAACGCACCTATGATCGCCCCTTTCCGAACCACACCGGCTTCCAGCCCTGCTGGCTGGGTCAAGGCCATGGTTTTCAGTTTTTGAGTATCATAGGCGGTAAGACCGATGAATACAAACACCCCGATATAACTGATAATCATACTCATGCCGGTGCTGCGCACGAACAGATTGACAACCGACGCAATAATAATCCCGAAAAGCCCCATCATCATAAAACCGCCCAGGGATGTCAGGTCCCGCTTTGTGGTCATTCCGTAGATGCTGCAGGCAATGAAGGTGGCTGCACATATAAAAAAGGTGGACGCAATGGTTGAACGGGCGTAGACGAGAAAAATCATTGACAACATCGCCCCGTTTAATGCAGCATACAGCAAAAACAATCCGGTTGCTGTAGATGCCTGCATCTTTTGAACCCTGGCGCTGATGCTGAAAACAAGAGCCAACTGGGCAACAATCAAACCAAAAAAAATTAACCGGTTACCCAAAATCAGCCGCAGCATGGTTTCGCTTTGAGAAATATAATATGCGACAAATCCGGTCAGAGCCAGACCAATGGCCATCCAGTTGTAAACGCTTCTAATAAATTCATTGACATAAACCTGGGCCTGGTCACGTGAAAGTGAGGCAGGTTGCATAATTACCTCCTAAAATCAATTTGTTGGATTGTTTTTAAAAAAAATCGAAACACGATCCTTTTATCTTGAGCCGCATCAGCAAACGCTTTCGACCTTCCGCCGGAGCGGGACTTCAGTGACTCGACTTAAGCTCGTCGACAAGTCTTATCGAAGCAAAGCCTATATCCCGTTTCGCGACGTTGCAGCAAGCTTTAATTCTTTAAATATAACACAAAAAGGAAACATATCAAGTTTAAAAACGCTTTGACACTTCTTGATATTACGGTATATGATAGGTCAGAGAACTTGAACGAAATTGAGTATTTTTTGATGGTCTCAAGACGTTGCGTCTTAAACGCGAAGTTATATCCTTAAAAACTCTCTTTTTGACGGGTATTTATTTAAGCTGTCCATGAAGCCTGAAGAAATGTATCAGCAACTCAAGGAATTGGCCGAAAAGATGAATATAACCGTTTCAGAACAGAATTTACGCAAAAGCGGCGTCAATGCTCAAAGCGGGTTTTGCATTGTAAAAAATAAAAAACTTTTTATATTGGACAAACAAAAATCATTTTTTGAAAAAAATTCACTGATAGCCTCCTTTTTAAGGGGTTCAATTTCTGATGATATGTATATCATGCCGGCTGTGAGGGAGTTTATTCAAAAATATGCCGATAAATGAACCAACCGATATTTCATATAAGGTTTTAACTACGAAACTCGGATTATTGAAATTTGTTTACATAATATACATTATCAGACGTTATATCTTGAATCCCGGAAACTCTCTTTATATTTTAAAAAACAAATAAAAAACAAAGCGTGAACCAGCCAGACCCCCCCCAGAATATAATTTATACCGTATCCAAACTTACCTCCGGCATCAAAACGGTACTGGAGGAAAATTTTCCGTTTATATGGGTGACGGGTGAAGTTTCTAATTTCAGCATGCCGGCTTCGGGCCACTTTTATTTCACGCTGAAAGACGAACATTCTCAAATCGGTGCGGTGATGTTTCGCGGCCAAAATAGAAATTTGAAATATTTACCGACCGACGGAATGAATGTGACCGGTCTGGGACGGATTAGCGTATATCCCCCCCGAGGATCCTATCAAATCCTATTCGAGTATCTCGAGCCCAAGGGCATTGGAGAAATGCAGATTGCATTTGAACAACTTAAGTCAAAACTTTCAGCGGAAGGACTGTTTGACGAAAAGCATAAACAAAAGCTGCCGTTTCTTCCTCAAAAAATATCGATCATCACTTCTCCCACAGGCGCTGTCGTTCATGATATTATCAAAGTTGCTCAACGACGATTTGCCAATATCCACATTCAAATCGTTCCAGTTAAAGTTCAGGGTGATGGCGCAGAGAAAGAAATTGCATCCGCGCTTGAACTGCTGAACCGTCAGACAGATGTTGATTTGGCTGTTCTGGCGCGTGGCGGAGGTTCCCTGGAAGATCTAAACGCCTTTAATACGGAAATTGTGGCAAGGGCCATATTTTTATCTAATATTCCCGTCATTTCGGCTGTAGGACATGAAACCGATTTTACCATAGCCGACTTTGTTGCCGATTTGAGAGCCCCGACACCTTCAGCAGCGGCCGAACTTGCCGTTCCGCTGAAACATGAACTGAAAAAACTCTGTCAAAATTTGAAAAATGATATAATTACAATATTTTATAATTCCATTGGAGATTACCGAAGCCATCTGAATCAGTTCAGGGTAAGACTGGTTGATCCGCGCAACAAATTACAGGAACACCGACTAAAGGTTGATGATCTCATGCTTCGTCTGATCCGCCTCACGACGAACACCATCGGACAAAAACGTGAACGTCTTTACTGGTGGGCCGATCGTCTGCGGACAAACCATCCCCAAAATCAAGTAAAAAAACTTAAAGAAAAAGTTTATATGATTAGGCTTAACTTATTATATTATTGTAAAATATATTTTAATACAAAGTCTGATAAACTACATGCACAGGCAGATAGGTTAAACGCCTTAAGCCCAAACGCCATTTTGCAGCGGGGGTATAGCATCACCCGCACCATTGCGGATAAAACGGTTGTCAGGTCTTCAGAATACGTTGAAGTTGGACAGGATCTTGACATACTGCTTGCAAAGGGATCCCTTGTCTGCCGAGTCGGAAGGAAAACAATCAATGGCCCAAAAAACTTTTGAACAATCTCTCAAACAATTGGAACAGATCGTTCAGGAATTGGAATCCGGTGATCTGCCGCTTGAGAAAGCACTGAAAAAGTTTGAAGATGGAATTCAACTCGTAAAGCTTTGTTCCCGAACTCTGGATGAAACTGAACAAAAAATTTCTATTTTGTTAAAAGATCAGGACGGCGGAATCATAGAAAAACCGTTTGCAGTCGATCAAAAAAAGCAAACAGAAGGTAAGATTTAACATTCAATATTTATATATAATTAATTGAATAGGTAAGATAAAAATACATGTTTAATCTGGAAACATATCTCACAGAAAAACGATTCCAAATTGATCGTGAAATTAAGATAATCCTAAAGGAATCCACAGCCTCCTCCAGAATAACCGCTGCCATGTCCTATTCCATATTGGCCGGCGGGAAACGGCTGCGACCGATATTGTGCATGGCAGCTGCCGACGCCGTTGCCGCGAAATCCGCTGAGGCCCTGCCGACCGCCTGTGCGCTTGAATTTGTTCATACCTATTCTCTAATACATGATGATTTGCCGGCAATGGACAACGACGATTGGCGCAGAGGCAAAAAAACCTGTCATGTGGCCTTTGATGAAGCCACAGGCATTTTAGCCGGCGATGCCATGCTGACGCTGGCATTTCAGATACTTTCGGCCGCCGGCAACAAAAAAAAGGCGGTTCAAAACCTTCAGATTATTCACATCATTGCAACGGCCGCCGGGCACAAAGGGATGATTGCGGGACAAATGCGGGATATCGATTCAGAGGGGCGTTCCCTGTCTTTAAATAATCTTAAAGAAACGTATTGTTTAAAGACCGGCGCACTTATCGAAGCATCCGTGTCCACCGGCGCCATTATTGCAAATGCCACACGCACCCAAATGCACCAGCTGGCCCGGTATGCTAAAAATATTGGTCTGGCATTTCAGATAACGGACGATATACTAAACGTCGAAGGTGATCCGGTGGTTACAGGCAAATCAGCCGGTACGGATGGATTTCGTCAAAAAGATACCTACCCTGCCCTGATTGGGGTGCAAAAATCTTTTGAAATTGCCGAAAAACTGGCCCAACATGCAATTGAGTCGATTAAAGAGCTTGACGATAAATCGGATCCGCTTCGCTCTATTGCAAACTATATTGTAAAAAGAAAAAAATAAATCAATACCACATTTCATAATTATGATTTTTTAAATTCGTTATAAGGAGCCGGCCATTCATTGAGCTTACTGAAACAGATTAATTTTCCGGATGATTTAAAACGTCTTTCTCGATCCGAGCTTCCAAAGCTTGCAGCAGAAATTCGCAAGGAAATTGTTGCGGTTGTATCCAAAACCGGCGGCCATCTGGCATCCAGCCTGGGGACAGTGGAGCTTGCCATTGCCATTCATTATGTATTCAATGCACCGGAAGACAAAATTATCTGGGATGTCGGACACCAGGCTTACGCGCATAAGTTGCTGACCGGCCGCCGGGAGCGTTTTCATACCCTACGCCAATATGGCGGCATCAGTGGCTTTACCCGCATGAGCGAAAGCCGCTTCGATGCTTTTTCGACCGGTCACAGCAGTACCTCCATTTCGGCCGGTGTCGGGATTTCCTGTGCCAAACGGCTTAAAAAAGATCCGGCCAAAACAATTGCCGTGATAGGTGATGGTTCTATGACGGCCGGGCTTGCATATGAAGGGCTCAACCAGGCCGGAGATATTCACAAGGATCTGATCGTCATACTCAACGATAACGACATGTCCATCGCTCGCAACGTCGGGGCCTTGTCATCCTTTCTGAGCCGAACGCTTTCAGCAAAAAAACTTCAAGAACTGAGAAAAGAACTGGGAGAATTCTTAAAATCTTTACCCAAAATCGGCGATGATATCTACCAGTTTGCCAAACGCAGCGAGGAATCGTTTAAAACCTTTATCACGCCGGGAATGTTGTTCGAGGCATTTAGTTTTGAATACTTTGGGCCCATTAACGGACACAGGCTCAATCATACTATAGACATACTAAACAATATCAAGCATTTAAATGAACCCGTCTTGTTGCATGTGACGACGCAGAAGGGAAAAGGATACCCTCCGGCAGAAAAAAATCCGGTTTATTTTCATGGCGTCGGATGTTTTGAAGTCGAAACCGGGAATTGTATCACCGGAGATAAAGTAATCCCCACTTATACCAACGTATTTGGCGATACGATGGTGCGGCTGGCCCAAACCAATCCGTCTGTGGTAGCAGTTACCGCAGCAATGCCGGAAGGCACCGGCCTCATGAAGTTTTCCCAAACGTTTCCGGATCGGTTTTTCGATGTCGGTATCGCTGAACAGCACGGGGTTCTTTTTGCGGCCGGCATCGCGACTGAGGGACTGAAACCGGTGGTTGCCATCTATTCAACTTTTCTCCAACGCGCCTATGACCAGATTGTGCATGATGTTTGCCTGGAGAATCTGCCGGTAGTCTTTGCCGTTGACAGAGGGGGAATTGTCGGTGAGGATGGTCCGACACATCACGGGCTGTTTGATTTTTCCTTTTTAAGAAGTCTTCCCAATATGGTCGTCATGTCTCCAAGAGATGAAAATGAGCTGCGCCGGATGCTGCTGACCGCTATCGAATACAAAGGCCCTGTAGCCGTTCGTTATCCCCGCGGGTCCGGGACCGGGACTTCGTTAGACGAAATACTTGTCCCCCTGGAGATCGGCAAGGCAGAAATTTTAACCCGGGGTGATGAAATCCTTATTCTTGCGATCGGTCGGCCGGTAACCGATGCGCTGGAAGCACATAACCTGCTTTTTAAAAAAGGTATTTTTACAACTGTGGTCAACTGCCGCTTTGTCAAACCATTGGATTCCGATTTGATTTGTGCATTGGTTGCAAAGATTCCTTATGTCATTACGGTTGAAGAAAATGTCCTTCAGGGCGGCTTTGGAAGTGCTGTTTTGGAGTGTTTAAACGATAAAGGCGTCATGAACTATAAGCTGGTCCGAATTGGAATTCCAGACACTTTTGTCGAACACGGTCCCCAGGGGCTTCTCAGGTCAAAATACGGTATAGACGCTCAGGGGATTTTGACAGCCGCTCAAAAACTTTTAGGGAGTTGATGCTGAAAAAAAGACTTGACCTGGTGCTTGTCGAAAAAGGGTTGACACAAAGCCGGCAGCGTGCCCGTGCCCTGATCATGTCGGGCAGCGTTCTGGTAAACAGACAAAAAGTTGATAAACCCGGCGCACTCGTTACCAACAGTGAAGATATTTTTATCAAAGGGTTGGATCATCCTTATGTCAGTCGAGGCGGATTGAAGCTTGAGGATGCCCTGTCTCGACTCCGGATTCTGGTAAGTAACCTGGTATGCCTGGATGTAGGCGCCTCCACCGGTGGTTTTACCGACTGTCTGCTGCAGCATGGGGCTAGGCAGGTATTTTCCGTTGACGTCGGATATGGCCAATTGGCATGGAGGCTACGCCAGGATTCGCGGGTTACCCTACTGGAACGGACAAACATTCGGCATATGCCGGCAAGCGCCCTTCCCTGCCGGGTTGATCTGATTACCATAGACGTTTCTTTTATATCGCTAAGGATTGTTGTCCCCGCAGTTCTGAAATTTTTAAAAAATGGAGGTCAAATTCTCGCTCTGGTAAAACCACAGTTTGAAGTCGGAAAAGGCAATGTCGGCAAAGGCGGAGTTGTGCGTGATCCGTCACAACACCAGGAAGTTATCGAAAGCCTTGCCAATTTTTTTAGAACCATCGATCTGACATGCAAAGCTACGATGCCCTCACCGATTATGGGACCCAAAGGAAATCGGGAATTTTTTTTCTTATTAAAACCTCCTGGCCCATTGACCGTTTAATAGTTTGGGTTTTTTAGGCTTGATTTTTCTCGTGCAACCATTATAGAAGGATAAATCTCAACATTCATCGGAACCGACATCATCAAATCAAACTTCAGATAGAGAGGAGCATAAGTTATAAATATGACAGAAAAATTAAGAAACATCGCTCTCATCGCCCATGGCGGCGCCGGTAAAACTTCGCTGGCAGAAGTCATGCTCTTTAATGCCGGAGTGCTCAATCGACTGGGTCGTGTTGAGGACGGTAATACCGCCATGGATTTTGAACCGGAAGAGCTCAAACGCCAGATCAGTATCAGCAGTGCGTTTCATCAGTTCAATTGGAATAAATATACCGTCAATCTTATTGACACACCGGGCGATCAAAATTTTTTTTGCGACACTAAATTTTGTATGCAGGCTGCAGATGCGGCTGTTGTAGTTATTGATGCGGTTGACGGCGTAAAGGTCCAAACAGAACTTGCATGGAATTTTGCTAACGATTTTGATTTGCCGCGAGTGATTTTCATGAACAAGCTGGACCGCGAAAGGGCAGACTTTTCAAGGACATTTGAAGTTATAACAAAAATATTCGTTCCGAAACCGATCATCCTACAACTTCCCATCGGAAAGGAATCTGAATTCAAGGGGGTTGTAGACCTGATCAGCATGAAGGCTTATTTATACGGTGATGATGGAAAGGCTACTGTTACAGAAATACCTGCTGACATGAAAGATCAGGTAGCTGCCGAACGGGAAGCATTGATTGAAAATATAGCTGAAGCCGATGACGCTTTGGTGGAAAAATACCTCGAGGGCGAAGCATTAACCGATAACGAAATTAAAACAGCTCTGCGGACCGGCACCTTATCGCAAATTTTTGTGCCCGTTATATGCGGATCGGCCACCCGCAGTATCGGTATCGATCTATTAATGGATTTTATCGGAAACTGCCTGCCCTCGCCGCTTGACAGAGATCCCCGAAAGGGGGTTGATCCGGCCGGCAATGAGACAGAGCGCACACCTGACCCGGACGCTCCTTTTTCGGCATTTGTTTTTAAAACGATTGCCGATCCCTATTCCGGTCGGCTTTCGGTTTTTAAAATCGTTTCAGGAAAACTGGCTGCGGATGGCAGTTTCTACAACATGAATAAAGAAAACAGGGAACGGTATACGCAATTGTTGCGATTATCCGGGAAAGAACAAAAACAGATTTCGGGAGCCGGCCCCGGCGATATTGTCGCGGTTGCCAAGCTGAAAGAAACCGTAACCGGAGACACGCTCTGTGATGAAAGCAACAAAATAAAATTCAACCCCGTCGAACCCCTTCCCACGCTGATCACATTTGCAGTTGAACCTAAATCCAGGGGGGATGAGGACAAAATCTACAGCTCTTTGGCAAAACTCCTTGAAGAGGATGTGGCATTGAAGCTTGATCGCAACTCCGAGACAAAAGAAATTCTGTTGTCCGGTATGGGCCAGGTTCATATTGAAGCGACAGTTGAAAAGCTTAAACGTAAATTTAATGTGGAAGTACTACTGAATAAACCCAAAGTTCCCTACCGGGAAACCATCAAGAAAAAAGTGCGGGTTCAGGGTCGCCATAAAAAGCAAACCGGCGGCCACGGCCAGTTTGGCGACTGCTGGGTTCAGATCGAACCGTTACCCCGGGGAAAAGGGTTTGAGTTCGTCGACGCCATTGTCGGCGGCGCGATCCCCAAGACGTATATTCCGGCCGTTGAAAAAGGGATTGTTGAATCGGCCCAAAGAGGGGTGCTGGCAGGTTTTCCGTGTGTCGATTTCAAGGCAACTTTAGATGACGGATCCTTTCATGCGGTAGATTCTTCTGAAATGGCATTTAAGATAGCAGGATCCCTTGCATTTAAAAAAGCGGCGGCCGATGCAAATCCGGTCCTGTTGGAGCCGATTATGGAAGTTTCGATTATTACGTCAGAAGAATTCATGGGAGACATCATGGGCGATCTCAACAGCAGAAGAGGCCGCGTGCTGGGCATGGATAGCCAAGGGAAAAACCAGGTAATCAGAGCGAATGTTCCCATGGCCGAGTTCCTGACCTATGCGCCGGATCTCAACTCCATGACCGGAGGAAGGGGTACCTTCTCGATGAAATTTTCTCATTATGATGAAGTTCCAGTGCAATTGTCACAAAAGATTATAGATGAACTCAATAAAGACAAGGAATAACAGATACCCCCGGGCTTGCCTGGGGGTATCTATTGCGAAATCCCATCCAGCAGACAATTTTTGGCAGGCGCATACCCTTGCCAGAATGCATCCCACCTCTTTGTGAAATAAATCTGGTTGTCCGGCGATATTTTTTGAGCCAACGGGCAGTTTGACAAATGGAATCGCTTTGAACCTTTATGGCCGATATAGCGACCTTCTCCCTCAACCCAGTTGCGCCAGATCCCCCTTTCAGCCTTCATTGCAGATCGTTGCGCCTCCAATAGGGCTGCATGATACCTGACATTCGGATGACGATAGAGGTAATGTGCATATCCCTGAAATAACAATTCTTTGTTGATAAAAATACCCGCTGGGCTGAAAATGTAGGCAAGATGCCGGCCATAGTGGTCGGTTTTTTCTTTATCGAACTCCAGTCGCACGTGCGTCTGAAATACCATTTGCCGGTTGAAATTTTTGGCATCAGGACCCATCGGTTCGGGTTTTTTATCCGCATGCCCGATTTCCGGAGCATCTATACCAATATATCGGATACGCCGTCCGTCTATTAAAACAATCGTATCTCCGTCATCCACCCAACGCACAAAAACCGACGTTTCCGCCCGGACCGGACCGGTAGAGAACAAACCGATACCAAGAGCGACGATCAGCAGGAAGCACGGCAGAATTCTGTTGGTATTCAGCAACCTGGACGGGTTTGTAAATTTGAACTGCAGAATTCGTATGTTAAGAAATGTCCAGCTCACATTTTTCAATGGCAGCCTTATCCAGCATTTGCGCCAATCCGCCCCGTTCCACAGGGGTAAATCCGAACGATTGTTTCCAAACGGTATCACTTTCCATACACAGATAGATCAACACTTGCGGCGCCCGCTCTCTGATCCATTCGGCGACTTTGCGATAGAGTCTGATCCGCAACGGCTGAAAATAACGCATTTTAGCATCAAGACCTGAAATAAATTCTCCGTAAATAATTTTCGAATCTGGAAATCGTTTCTGGATAACCGGTTTTAGTGATGGCATGAATCGAAACGAGCCAAGACTGATCCAAACGATGTTTTCGGCTGAGATATGTGCAAAGAGCTCTTGTATGACCCGGCGATAGTCTTTTTCCCAACCCGCATATATAACCAGCGGATCCAAATGAAACCCCAGTGGATATCCCCAGTCCTGACACTTTGCAGCGGCTTTGAATCTGGCGGAAAGCGAGGCGGTATGACGTTCCTGCCCGCGAATGACACCGGAAGAATTCAGCGACCAGGATACGATGGTTTTACGGTTGTGTTGCAGCCGCCTCAATCGCTCTATTGCGGTTGTTTTGGTTTTTAATTCCAAAACAACATGGTTTTGTTCTGAAAATTTTTCAATCAGCTGGCGGTTGAGATCGCTCCATGCCTCCCATATCAAACTGTCGGTAAATTCACCGGTCCCTACCCTGCTGACCGTTTTTTCAGAAAACAGACTTTCCAATTCTTTCAGGAGATCGCTCTTATTTACAAAATATTGAAGCAGGGGAGGATGAAAATATGACTGCAGGATGCAATAGGAGCAATCCATATTGCAAAAGGAGCCAATATGCAGAATTTTATAGCCGCAACATTGATATGCGCGCGTACCGGGGCAATTCCGAATGAAAGCCCCTTTATTTTGCGTTAGGTAAAGTACTTGTTTTCCGGCATAAACGGGATCATCGGAACGCAGCAATGAATGGAATATTTCCTTTGTATCCGTAACAATTTCAAAAGGAATATTCGCGCGGGCCTGAATAGAACGGACTTCGGGATAATCAAGAACCTGGGCATCGATTAATAATTTTGACGGCGGCAATGGAACAGACCCTTTACTTCTTTATCAGATCGCAAACGAGTTCGCATGCCTTTTCCAGCTTGATTTTACTCATATTGAGTACCAGATGATAAAGGTCCGGATGATCATAGTCTTCTTTGCCGAATTTTCGATATAAATTGATGCGGCGTTTATCTTCCCGATTGACCGTCTGAACGGCCTGGACGGTCGAGAGGTCATAATGCTCTTCCATAAATCGAATGCGATCATTCAGGTGGGCAATCAGGAGGATATGAAACGCATCATGACGATCTCTTAAAATATATTGCCCTCCCCTGCCTAGGATAACGGCCTCTCCTTCGTCGGCAATTTCGGTAATGATTTTATTCAGGAGGTCGATGAACACCTCTTCGTCTATATAACCGTCCTTATCATCAATAATTCTCTCAATAAAACTTCTGGAAACAAGTCCGGTCATAAATTTTAATAATTTACCGCCGGCTTCTTTTGCAATAAATTCAACAGATTGAGTGGTAACTTTGGCCTTTTTCGCAACCAACTGAATGATTTCATCATCGACAAAGGAATAGTTCAGTTTTTTCGCAACCATTTCCCCCAGGGTTCTACCACCGGCACCGAACTGTCGGGAAATAGTAATTACGGCCATATGCACCTCCTTTTAAAATGCCAAACGACTTGAATAGTAGTGTTTGCATAGCATGTCGGATCAGCAAAAGCAAAGGCAAATTCAACATTTGCGAACAGCAATCGATCGCCTTCAGATGAACGGAACAGACATTTTTCAAACATGGGACCAATATTCTTTAAAATGGTTGTTTTCAATTACCCGCTTCAGGGTAGTATGGTGCGATTCGAGTTCGTCCAGACTGTTAAAATGCAAGCCGATGATGTATTCAGCGCCCTCAAAATCATCAGGAGGGTAGAGTCTGAAATTATTATCAAGCGGCAGTTTTTTTTTGAATTCCTCAAATTTTCTTTTCGCCTCAACCAGCACCGGGAAACGCCGCTGCTTCAAGCAGGATCTTATTTCTGAAGCTTTTTGGGATCTGCTTAAGTTTTCATCAGACAGAATCCGGTGAATGCCGGTTTCAGCCAAAATGGCCATCCGGTCTTTTTCTTCACGCAGGGCGATTTCGTTGACTAACGTAAATATTTCACGCTGCTTGCCGAGACTTAAACGCAGCTCATTGAACATTTCAGCAAATGAAATACACGCTTCTTGCGGAATTTTTTCAAGATCCAAGGCCATGGACAGCGATATGATATTTGCGGCAATCAGTTCCTGGACACACTGCGGTAAGCGGCATAGGGTTTGAATTTTTTGGATAACCGAAAGATTTCCCGGCAGAGCAAGCTGAGTCGCCATTTCTGCTAACTTTTCCGGTTCGTGAATGAACTCCGCTAAAAGATTCAGCGCCCGTGAAATTTCGATGAGATTAACCTGGCGCTGCAGGGTATTATCCGCTATCGCAAACCGGGCACATTCTATTTTTTCTGTCGCGGGGTGCGCAACCCTAGCCGACAGGGTTTGCCATCCAAGAAGTTGACCGACTTGGATGCGTCGAAAACCGCTAAGGACAGTGAACATATCTCCTCTTTCGATCAACAAGGGGGAGTGTATCAGCCCCAGGGATTTGAGAGATTCTGCCAGTTCGGCGATAGATCGGTCAGTTGTAATGCGAAACGTAATATCGGAAAGATCAATTGACGACACCGGAACATTTTTTGTTTCAAACCGCATATTGAGTTCCAGTTAGCATTTCAAGTGCTTCAAGATACTTTATGCGCGTATTGGTGACGACTTCTTCGGGAAGTTGCGGCGCCGGCGGCTTTTTGTCCCATTTAATGGACAGCAAATAGTCTCTGAGATATTGCTTGTCGAAACTCTGCTGAGAACCTCCGGTTCGATAGTGTTTTTTCGGCCAAAACCTGGATGAATCCGGTGTCAGCACTTCATCAATAAGCAACACATCATCGCCTATCAGACCAAACTCGAATTTAGTGTCCGCAATGATGATTCCTCTTTTTTCGGCATATTCAGCTCCCTGTTTATAGATCAGCAAACTGAGCTGCTTTACTTTTTCGGCCAGCGGTCTGCCGATTTTTTTGATGGTTTCATCAAAGTCAATATTCAGATCATGCAACCCGGCCGCCGCCTTTGTTGATGGGGTATAAATGGGTTCAGGAAGTTTGTCGGATTCTTTAAGGCCTTTGGGAAGTGAAATATTGCAAACAGCACCGGAATCCTGATAGGACGTCCAGCCGGAACCGGACAAATACCCCCTGACAATACATTCAATCGGAAGCGGTTCAGCTTTTTTGACTAGCATGCTTCTCCCCCGAAGCTGCTCGGCATAGGGCCGGCAAGTGGACGGGTACTCATCAACATTACTGGAGATAATATGATTGGGAACAATCGATGCCGTGCGCTTAAACCAAAAGAGAGATATGTGTGTTAAAATCTTCCCCTTATCGGGTATAGGATCCGGCATGATGACGTCAAAAGCCGAAATTCGGTCGGTTGCAACCATCAGGAGGCTGTCATTCAGATCATAAATATCTCTGACTTTACCGCGTTTGAGCAGTTTTAATGATGGAAAATCGGTTTGTCTTACGACGTTTTGCATGTACATACTCCTTAAAATAAAAATAGTATCATCGTTGGCAATTCACATTTATCTTTTTGAATGCTTGAATATATTTTTTCAGTATCTGTTGAGACGCCGCTTTCACCTCAATGAACTTAATCCCGGTTTCATATCTGTCAGCCACACCTGGCCGGGAATAAACAACCTCTCCCTTTAAATCGATCAGGTCATCTTCCAGGGCTAAGGATATTGATAAGATCTGTTTTGAATCAATCGGGAAATGGGTTTCCAGCAGGATTCCATTTTCGGATACATTCAGCGTCCGGCCCATCGCTTGTTTTACCGTCATATTGTTTTCATCAATACCGATGTAAGACAGATTCAGAGAATTGATTCTAACGGTTTTTCTTTGTTCTTTTGACATCATCAAGGCCTTATCTCCTATCTCTCATTGTCTCTCATTGTTTATAGGATTGAAAATTTTCCATCAAGACTCATGGCCGCTCATTTCATTTTTTTGTAAAGATCGGCGGCCTTCAGCGTCGTCATCGATATATTGACGGCAATATTCTCAATCAGATGTTTTATCGTCGTTGAGAGTTGCTCATACTCCCGGTGAAGCTTTGCTGTATCAATTTCCCTGACGGCGAGGTCTTCCGATCCGGCTATGGAGGCCGAATAGGGCTCATGCCCCATGTCTAAAAAGGGATAATAGCCAAAATAATCTTCCTTTTCCAAAGAAACCAGGGGGGCATTGGCCTTGTCTATGGTTCGGACGACGCATGCTTTACCGGACTTAATGACATACAGCTTTTCTTTTTTATCGCCCTGTTTCAATACCAGTTTCATCGATCGGACAAGGTCTTTGATTTTGTCTGTTCTTAAATGAAAATCGACAATGCGTTCACCCACCTGAACCATACGTTTATCCAGACTTTTTAAGAGTCCTTTAAATTCAGAAGATAAGCGGGCATATTCACTGGAAACCCGTTGCGTATCAATCACGCCCAGTTGAACATGGGTAGCGGCAATGGCGGTAGCGCTGCGAATATTGCCCTCGAGTGAAAAGGAGCCCATGCTTCCAATGAACGTTCCGTCACTGATTTTAACAATAGTCAAAGGACCCTGGGGCGTCTGCTTGACGATATCGACCACCCCGCTCAATACCACCCAAATCCAGTTGCTATGTTTGCCCTCTTGGACGATCAAACTGCCGGCGGCGAATTCTTCTTCATCAACAACAAAGTTGTAATCAATTAATGGTCCTTTTATAACCGGTATTCCGGATCCTTTTTTGCTCGATTCCGCAGCCTCAACCAGTGTCTGCGGCCCCAGCTTTTTAATCTGCCCGTCATCCAATTTTTTTAATCCGTCGAGGATGATTTCCATACGGCTATTTTGGATTGTTTTTGTCCGTTCAATACTATCCTTACGAAACTCAAACTCGCCCTCAGTCCAGCCGAATAGGGAATAAAGGGCTTCCAGCCCTTTTAAGGATTGACTGGAAGCATCGATGGGATTGCCCTTTGAAAAATAAACAACCGCGGGTCCCGCGGTATATTTGCTTTGAAAACGCATAACTCCTGAGCTTCCATTTGCTCCCAACAACTGCAGAAGGTCCACTAGAGCCAAAAATTCAAGATTACCCGAAAGATCCGCCTTAGCGTTCATAACAGTATACCAACTATGACCATTTGGTCTGTTTTTGAAGTGATTTCAGCGTCAGTTTCAAACATTCCTTCAACGTTACCCCGACCCCCTGCCCTGAAAGTGCACTGGCCTCAAACGAGGGCACTTTTAACTGCCGGTTCAAATCGTGCTCCATTTGTTCGATCGTCATCAGCGGCATTCCCTGGTTGGCAAGGTCACGCTTGTTGTACTGCATGACAAGTGGAATTTTAAAGATACTGAGGTTGTATTCTTTCAGATTATCCTGCAGATCCTTTAATGAAAGCATGTTTTTTTCACGTCGGATTTCAAGAGAGTCTGCCACAAAGACGATGGCATCCACCCCCATCAAAACCAACTTTCGAGTCGAACGGTACTGCACCTGTCCGGGTACCGTGTATAGCTGCACACGAACATCACACCCCTTGATTTGACCAAGTCCCATGGGCAGAAAATCAAAATACAAGGTCCGGTCTCCTTCCGTATTGACCGATACCATTTCACCTGTCACCTGTTTCTTAAAGGTCTTGTGGATATACTCCAGATTGGTTGTTTTACCGCATCGGCCGGGTCCATAATAAACAATTTTACATTCAATCTCTCTATTTTTCAAATTGAAAATAGCCATCAGAAATAAACTCCACATCCTTAGCTGCCATCGGTTTTTAATCAGTTGGTTGACAGAATCTTAATATCCAGGCTGTAATCCCCGCTTTTGGGGCCGGTTCCGATCTGGGTCTTTTCGGCAATTATCCCACTTCCCTCAAAAATAGCGATTGGCGAGAAAAATTGTACATTCGTTAACTTTAGACCGACATCTAAATTTTCAATCAAAGATTTGTCTTTGCAGGAAATTATCAGGCTCAAGACATTTCCGGATTGAAAGTTTACATCGAATTCAAGTGCTTTGCCTTTTTGGGGACCATCTTCAAGTGTGATTTTAATTGCGCTGATGTCAAGATAGTCTTCTTCCGGCAACTCCTCATCCGCTGCACTTCCTTGATCTGCTGCTGATTTATTTTCAGGCACAGGTGACAAGGTTTGCGTAATTCCTTTTTTTGCAAGAATATCTCCCAGAAATGAACGCACGCTGTTTAGCTGGATCGAACTAAACTTGTCGCCGGAAAGCCACTTCTCATATTCGGCGACCGCATCCTCAACAGTGGCGTGTGTCATGCAGCATCGAATGATATTCTTGGCGGCGACCACCCTGACAGCATCTTTATCGAGAAGCAAATTAAACTCTTTTAATGCCCTGTCAAACTGGCCAAACTTTGCCAGCGCGATCGCTCCTTCGATGGCGCCGGAATCTTCGTCTTTGGCGGCAAAAGCAAACTGTTTCTTAATCAGATCCTGTATTTTTTCGGGGACTTCTATAACAGATGGCGCCTTTGCCAGTTGCAAAATTTCGTTATCAATCGCAACTATTTTTCTGGTGATACCCGTCATCAGAGTTTCTTTATTTTTTATCTGGGCATTTGACTTGATAAGCGAAAGAATTTTATTATACTTGATTTTTGACTCTTTCAGCAGACCCTGGTTCCGATAAAGCTCTGCTTCTTGAATCAAGGTTTTAATCTGTTGTTTAATGTCCATTTATTCCCTCTCATTGATATGAGATTCAGGATTCAAGCCTCAGCCGCAATGAAGTATAATGATACTAAACATTTTGAGATTTATACCTTTTTAAGTTTCTTGTCAACATTTTGGTCAGATAAATCTGTTGACAATACTTAAATTTGTGCTAATCAATTTTTTTTCTTTTTAAGGTAAACTTATAAATAAGGAGAATGCCATGAAACAGAAAGTTACGGTTATTGGCGCCGGCAACGTAGGTGCAACGGCTGCCCAACGACTGGCGGAAAAAGAATTGTGCGATGTGGTGCTGGTCGATATCGTCGAAGGGGTGCCTCAGGGTAAATCGCTCGATCTTGCCGAAGCCGCCCCGATTGAGAAACATGATGCTCATTTAGCCGGCACCAACAACTATGATGACACGGCCGACTCTGATATCGTTATCATCACGGCCGGAATTCCCCGAAAACCTGGCATGAGCCGCGACGATCTGATCGGCACAAATGCCGGCATCATGAAAAGCGTAACTGAAAAGGTTGCAAAGTCATCCCCCCATGCGATTATCATTATTGTCAGCAACCCCCTTGACGCCATGTGTCAGGTTGCTTATGAAGCCAGTGGATTTCCCAAAAACAGGGTCGTCGGCATGGCCGGCGTCCTTGATTCCGCCAGATTCAGAGCGTTCATCGCCATGGAGCTGAATGTGTCGGTTGAAAACACCCATGCATTCGTACTGGGCGGACACGGCGACACCATGGTTCCGCTGCCCCGATATTCCACAGTGGCCGGCATACCCATTACGGAACTGATTTCAAAAGAACGGATCGATGCCATTGTCGAACGAACCCGCAACGGAGGGGCGGAAATTGTCAAACTCCTCACCACCAGCGCATATTACGCCCCCGCATCGGCCGCCGTGGAGATGGCCGAGGCGATTCTCAAGGACAAGAAAAAGATTCTTCCCTGTGCCACCTATCTCCAGGGCGAATATGGAATCCAAGACCTGTTTATCGGCGTTCCGGTGAAACTGGGAGCTGGCGGGGTTGAGGAAATCATCGAAATTACCCTCACAAAAGAAGAAAAAGACGCACTTAACAAATCAGCCGCCGCCGTTCAGGAACTAAAAGAAGTTCTAAAAAAACTGAAAAAGTAAATATTACCCGCTGAGTTTATCTTTTATCGATCGGGCGATTCGGTCATTTATACCGGGCAGCTGACACAGTTCTTCAAGCGTCGCTGCCCGTATTTTTTTGATGCTGCCGAAATACCTGAGTAAAATTTTTTTCCTCTGTTTTCCAATTCCGGGGATCGTATCCCATATCGATCGCATGGAATCGGCCCGTCGCCGGCTGCGGTGAAATGTTATGGCGAATCGATGGGCTTCATCCCTGATGCGTTGCAGGAAAAACAACAGGTCTCCGTCCCTGCTGAAATCAATCGGATTAACCCTGCCCGGCTGATACACCTTGTCGGCAGTCTCTCCTCTCTGTTCATTTTTTTTGGCGATCCCGATAACTTTGAACGCATGTTCGATATCGAGGTCATTCAGTACGGTCGTGCCGATGTTCAGATGCCCCTTGCCGCCGTCCACCAGGAGGAGATCCGGATAGGGAATGGAATCCGAGCCCTTGCCGTACCGGCGCCTGAATACCTCCGCCATGTAAGCGTAGTCGTCTGAACCGGAAACGGATATCAAGCGGTATTTGCGGTAGGATGATTTTTGCGGTTTCCCGTTAATAAAAACCACAACGGCGGCCACCGGTTGCCGTCCTGAAAGGTTTGAATTATCGATGCATTCAATCCGCAGCGGCAGGCGGTCCATCCGAAGCTTGGACTGCAGGCGGTGAAGAATCCCCATTTCAGCGGTCTGCAGCACCAACAGATCTTTCAGCCTGTTTTGGGCGTTCTGAAAAGCCATGTTCAGCAACCGAACCTTTTCGCCCCGCCGGGGCGCCAGAATTTTTACGCGGGCCCCCTTGATATCCCCCAGCAGGTCCTCAAATATCACGGCGTCTTCCGGCAAAATCGGAAGCAGAATCTCCTCCGGAATAAAGTGGTTGCCATCGTAAAACTGGCGTAAAAAGGCAGTTAGCATTTCAGCTTCCGAAGAAAGGCCGTCGGCGAGGTTGAAGTTACGGGACCCGACCAGATACCCCTCTCGCACCATCAGAAGATTAATAACCGCAGTCCCTTCAGAAACAGCAACTGCAAGAACATCTCTGTTTTTCAAGTCGGTCGTGACGGATACCTGTTTTTCAAGGGTTTTTTCAAGGGCAAACATTTTATCCCGAAGCACCGCAGCGGTTTCGTAATTCTGATCTGCGGCCGCCTGTTGCATCTGTTTTTTTATTTTTTCGATCAACTCGGATGTCTTCCCTTTGAAAAACAGTACGACATCCCTGACGTTCTCATCGTATGCATGCTTATCGACCGTCAGACAGCATGGCGCCAAGCATATTCCCATCTGATGGTCCAGACAAGGCCGGGTTCGGTTTTGGAATTCCCGGGTTTTGCACTTGCGTATTTTAAATGTTTTTTGAATAATTTTAAGGGTCTGGCGAACTGCTTGGGCAGATGCAAACGGACCAAAATACATGGCGGCGTCGGTTCCGATCTTTCGAACAATGGTCAGATTGGGATACGGGTCACGGATATCCAAACGCAGGGCCGGATAGCGTTTATCATCTTTTAAAATGACATTATACTTCGGTTGATGCCGCTTGATCAGATTCGACTCAAGAATCAGGGCTTCTTTTTCGGTGCCGGTAAGGATCGTGTCAAAAGTTGACAGTCTTTGAACCAGAATGCCGGTTTTGGGATCGAGCTGCTCCGGACTTCTGAAATAGGAGGAAACCCGCTTTTTCAGATTCTGGGCCTTGCCCACATAAATGATGCTGCCGCCGGCGTCTTTCATCAGATAAACGCCGGGAAGCGGCGGCAGAAGCTTTGATTTTTCTTTTAAGTCAGTCGCCATGCTAAATTTCAAATACCATTTTTTTTCGAAGGGCCTGAATCTGATCTCGAAGCGCGGCCGCTTTCTCAAAAGACAGCGATTCAGCCGCCTGCAACATTTCCTTTTCAAGCGAACGGATCATGTTTTCGGCGACACTCGTCTCCACCGATGTATATTCAGCCGGGGACTCCGCTACCTTGTCGACTGAAACGTAATCCGCCTCATAAACCGAGTCAAATATCGAAGAAATCTCCTTTACAATTGATTCCGGCGTAATGCCGTGGCGCCGGTTGTATTCCTTTTGTATTTTCCTGCGCCGGTCGGTTTCGGTAATAGCCGCCTGCATGGAGCGAGTCACCGAATCCGCATACATGATGATTCGTCCATTTACATTCCGGGCGGCACGGCCACAGGTTTGAATCAGGGATCGGGTGGACCGCAAAAAACCTTCCTTATCCGCATCTAAAATGGCAACCAAGGCGACTTCCGGTATGTCCAGGCCTTCCCGAAGCAAATTGATGCCGATGAGAACATCAAACTTCCCCATCCGGAGGTCTCGAATAATATCCATTCGCTCCAACGTGCCGATGTCGGCATGAAGATATCGAACCCGGATATCCAGGTCGGAATAGTAATCGCTCAGGTCTTCCGCCATCCGCTTGGTCAGCGTCGTAACCAGGACGCGTTCATTGCATTTGATCAGCGACAGTATTTCTTCGAAAAGGTCGTCCACCTGCTTGTCGGCTTTGCGGACGCTGATCTCAGGGTCGGTCAGGCCGGTGGGTCTTACGATCTGTTCGATCAACGCGCCTTCAGATTTTTCAAGCTCATATTGCGATGGAGTGGCGGACACATAGATAACCTGGGGCACCCTCGCCTTAAATTCAGAAAACTGAAGCGGGCGGTTGTCCAACGCCGATGGCAACCGGAAACCATATTCAACCAGGGTCTTTTTTCGAGAGCGGTCGCCATTATACATGGCATTGAGCTGGGGGATGGTGATATGGGATTCGTCTATAAAAACCAGAAAATCTTTCGGAAAATAGTCCAATAAAGTCGGTGGCGGCTCACCGGGAGACCGACCGGTGAGATGGCGGGCATAGTTTTCGATTCCATTGCAATAGCCAAGCTCCAGCATCATTTCCAGGTCAAAATTTGTCCTCTCTTCAATTCGCTGCGCCTCGATCAGTTTAGCCTCCCGTCGAAAAAAATCGATGCGCGCTTTTAATTCCGGCACAATTGATTGGACTGCCCGTTGCAGTGTGCTTTGGGGGGTTACGTAATGACTGGCCGGAAAAATGCTCACCCGGTTGAGGCGCCTTTTTAAGTCCCCACGCAGTGGATCCAATTCGGATATCGATTCAATCTGGTCCCCAAAAAATTCGATGCGCAGCGCGCGGTCTTCTTCATAGGCGGGAAATATTTCAACCCGATCTCCTCTGACGCGAAACACACCCCGGTGAAAATCGATATCATTGCGTTCGTAATGCATGGCGACCAGGTTGGACAAGAGCGAATCACGACTCATTTCCATATTGAGCTCAACGTCGGTTCGCATGGCCTGATAATCTTCCGGGTTGCCGATGCCGAAGATACACGACACGCTGGCAACGACAATCACATCGCGCCGCAACAAAACCGAACGGGTGGCGGAATGGCGCAGCTTGTCGATCATTTCGTTGATGGATGAATCTTTCTGGATATAGGTGTCGCTGGAAGGGATGTATGCCTCCGGCTGATAATAATCATAATAGCTAACAAAGTATTCAACTGCATTATGGGGGAAAAGGGACTTGAATTCATGGTACAATTGAGCTGCAAGGGTTTTGTTGGGGGCAATGACCAGCGTGGGTTTTTTCACCCTGGCGATTACATGCGCCATGGTAAACGTTTTGCCGGACCCGGTGACGCCCAGAAGGGTCTGATGCGATTGTCCCGAAAGCACATGACGGCTCAAAGCGGCAATGGCTTGGGGTTGATCCCCTTTAGGCGTAAAATCGGATACTAACGTAAAGGAAGGCATATTACCCGAGGTGCTTTACAGGGAAATGATGGCACGGCACATTAATCCCCGATCTTCCAGACCGTTCCGTCCGGCCGATCCTCTAGAAGAACATTCATCTCGGATAGTGCCTTTCTGATTTGATCGGCTTTTGCCCAGTTTTTAACTTTTCGAGCTTCTATCCGATCCTGGATCATTTTTTCGATCATGGCCGAATCAATCGATTTTTTCTCCAATGCCTGCTTTTTCTTTGCCTGAAAATACGATCGGGGGAGGTCGGAAAGAATTCCGAGAATGCGGCCCATCTGAAGGATTTCATTGCGGTCTGTTCGTATTTGACTTTTCAATGACAGTGACCATGACCCCTGGTGTTCATCCAAAGTTTTGTTTATGCTGCGAGCCGCCTCAAAGAGTATGCCGATTCCGCGCGCCGTGTTAAAATCATCATCCATCGACTCGCAGAAACGCCTCCAGTATTCCCCGCTTCCAGGCGACGCTTCTAATGCGTCTGGCGTTGCGATGAAATCGTCCATCCGATCCAACAGGGCATACATTTTATCAAGCGCAATAACGGATTCATCCATAGCGCTTTGCGAATAATCTATGGGACTGCGATAATGATTGGACAATAAAAAAAGTCGAACGGCTTCGGGGTGGTAGGATTTGAGCACATCTTTGATCAGCAAAAAGTTCCCCAGCGATTTTGACATTTTTTCATGGGCGATATTCACAAAACCATTGTGAACCCAATACGTAGCGAACGGCCGGCCAAAAGCGGCTTCGGACTGGGCGATTTCGTTTTCATGATGTGGGAAGATAAGATCCCTGCCGCCGCCGTGAATATCAAACGTCTGGCCCAGATATTCGGTGCTCATGGCGGAACACTCGATATGCCATCCGGGCCGGCCCTTTCCCCAGGGACTATCCCAAGATGGTTCGCCGGGTTTTGAAGATTTCCATAAGGCAAAATCAAAAGGGTTTCGTTTTTTCTTATCAACATCAACCCGGGCGCCAGCCTCCATGTCTTCCAGTTTTCTTCCTGAAAGTTTTCCATATTCTTTAAATGCTTCCACTGAAAAATAAACATCTCCGTTAACCTGATAGGCCATCTTTTTTTTCATTAAAATTTCAATGACGGCAATCATCTGATGAATATGTTCGGTGGCGCGGGGTTCATGATCCGCCCTTAACGCCTTGAGTGCATCCATATCGCGATAAAATTCCGCGATATATTTTTCTGCAAGCTGGTAAGGTTCCATACCCAGTTCGTTTGCGCGTTTAATGATTTTATCGTCCACATCGGTAAAATTTCGAACGTACTGGACATTGAAGCCTTTATGCCGCAGATACCGCACGATGACATCAAAAACCACCACCGAGCGGGCGTGCCCGATATGACACGAATCATAGGCGGTGGGTCCGCACACGTACATGCTGACGTTACCGGCTTCAATCGGTTCAAAAATCTCTTTTTTCCCACTGAGCGTATTATAAATCCGAATGTTCATTTTTTTCCGTTCACATGTTGTCATGTTCTTGTTTAAAAAAATCCGGATGCAGTTTTTCGCAGCAAATTTCAGTCCACCAGAACGACGCTCATTGCCGCGATGGCATCTCCCTTTCCAATGATGCCCAGACCTTCAGCAGTCGTTGCTTTAATGTTGATCAGAGAAGAATCAACTTTAAGGGTTTGGGCAAGATTATCCAGCATGGCAGTTCTGTAAGGTACCAGCCTCGGCTGTTCCGCAAAAATGGTTGCATCGACATTTTGAAGTTGATAACCGTTGCGGCGGACAAGATCGATTGTTTGCGATAGCAACCATAAGCTGCTTATATCCTTATATTTCGGATCGGTATCGGGAAAGTGCAAACCGATATCGCCCAAACCGGCCGCTCCCAGCAGGGCATCACAGACCGCATGGACCAGCACATCCGCGTCGGAATGCCCCAGGAGTCCTTTTGCAAAGGGGATCGTTACGCCGCCCAGAACCAGCTTTCTTCCGGATACCAGCCGATGAATGTCGTATCCCGTACCGATGCGCATGATTTCAATCCGTTCCGTTTTTTCTTTTTATAGCATAAATGAAAAAATCGGTAAAGAAACGATAACACCAGAAAAATATTCATGATCGTGCCGAATTCAAGTGCTGATTACTTTTATTTTCGAGTTGTTACCGGTGGCGTGGGACCGGGAGCCGTCCCTAATCGCCAGCAGGCATAGAGGTATATGACAACAGCCAGTACTGCAAAATACCAGGGGAACCAGGCCAGAGAACGGACGAAAATCATATCCTCCCCAACCGGGCCGTTCTGAAGTGCAGATGATGAAGAAGCCTGACCTCTCAGGGTCACCAGCAACAGCGTATACAGTAACCCAATGCCTCCGTAGGCCAAGTTAAGAGACATCCCCTTAAAACTCAGAACCGTCGCTCTCCGGCTGGATTCGGTGACTTGATTCAGATAGTAACTGATAAAAAAGCCGACCAGCAGCATCACGGCAAAAAGAAGGGCCATCGGAATGATTCCGGCATAAGGGATGAAAAACGTCATTCCCAGGAGCCCTGAAAAAGTCA
>ENA-OSEO01002019-OSEO01002019.1-sediment-metagenome-genome-assembly--contig:-NODE-2019-length-31719-cov-7.218665_pt1 | contig 31719 bp, 26 predicted proteins | sample MGYA00237883_ERZ534232 | MGnify/ENA metagenome assembly ERZ534232 | reverse complement strand
GGACCGAATCAGCGGTGGTGCTGGGACATCAGTTACCTGCCCACCTATGAGAAGGGGATCTTTCTATACCTCTATCTGCTCCTGGATGAATACTCTCGCAAGGCCCTCTCCTGGTTGGTCAGTTGGCATCAAACCGCCCAGGAGGCCCAGCGTCTCATAGAAGAGGCGCTCATCAGTGAGGATATCCTTGATTTGCCCGAGGATGAGCGTCCTGTGGTGATCAACGACAGAGGGTGCCAAATGAAAGCCAAGCCCATCAAAAGAATGTTTGAAGATCACCATATGCCCCAGTTGTTCGCCCGACCACGGACCCCCAATGACAACCCGTTTATAGAGTCTTTATTTGGCACTATCAAAAGAGCTCCACAATATCCAGGCCGGTTTTTAGACCTCGATGATGCCATCCAGTATTTTGGCCGCTACGTTCCCTGGTACAATTTCGAGCACTATCATTCCAGAATTGACTATGTGACACCAGACCAATGTCACCGAGGTCTCAGAGACAGCATCGTCTCTCTCCGCAGACAACGTCTCGAAAAACAGCGCCAACTCAGAAAGGAGGTGAACCGCTTAAACCGAAAACCCTTGACAGCGGACGAAGTGAATTGCATGCTTGAACCTAATCAGATCATCCCCTGTAGTGTAATAGATCCTTGACTTGAGTCATTGTTTCAGAAACGCGCCGTTGCGAACAAACTGTCAGCGCCCAGCAATTATTGGAAATAGTCGAGATAATCGAGGCCTTTCCGATTTCGTCTTTGTTGCGGGTTCAACGGCGTTGCACTTCCTTCATGATCTGTTTCACCCGGTCAAACTCCCTAAGCAATCTGTCCATGTCAGCCCTGACTGAGCTCAAGTTTCCTGCCGCTGCCGCCTGTTCCATTTCAAAGGCCACTTCTCTTAACGCATCCGCACACATGTTGGCGGCCGCGCCCTTAATGGTGTGCGCCTGGCTCCGGACCCCCTGCATATCCTCGTTCTCCACCCGTTCCCGGAGGGATTCAATCCGGTTGGGGATATCGGAAAGGAACGTTTCCACCACCATTTTGGCCAGGTCTTCGTCCCCCATCATCCGCTCCATCATGGCGGGACGGTCCCAGACATTTGGATTGTCAGTTGTCAGTTGTTGATTGTTGATTGTTGGGGCTTCTTGTTGGATGTTGCGGTCGGAACTCTCTGAACCTGACGCAACATCTTTTTGCGGCAGCCATTTTTCCAGGACGTGAGACAGGGACTGGAAAGAAACTGGTTTGCTCACATAGTCATTCATGCCAGCCTCCAGGCAGCGCTCCCGGTCGCCCTGCATGGCGTGGGCCGTCATGGCGATGATGGGGATGCTGGACGATCGTTGCTGGTTGCTGGTTCCTGGTTGCTGGTTTGACTGACTCCCGACTCCTGACTCCCGACTCCTGATTCTCCGGGTGGCCTCCAGGCCGTCCATGACGGGCATCTGGATATCCATGAGCACCAGGTCGTAGGGGATGGATTCCAGGGACTTGAGCGCTTCAGCACCGTCGGCCACGGCGTCGGCCTCGAGTCCCAGCTTCCTGAGTATGCCCAAGGCTACCTGCTGGTTGGTGATATTGTCCTCGGCCAACAGGATGCGCGCTTTCGTTTTTTTGGGTCGCCTGGACGTCTCCCGCACCGTATGACGTGTGACAATGGGGCGTCTGTCCTGTTCAGACCCTTGCCGATCGCCCAGTGCCAGCGACAGCGCTCCCTTGAGTTCCTCGTGCCGGACCGGCTTGGTCATAAACGCCGCGAATCCAGCCTCCTCGAACAAACGGGCGTCTCCCCGGCTTCCCATTGACGTCATCATGACCATCCGGGTGGCCGCCAGGGAACGGTCCGATTGGATCACCCGGCCCAAGGCTTCCCCATCCATCCCGGGCATCTGCATGTCGATGACTGCTACCTGAAAGGGGTCCTTTTCCTGTAAGGCGCCGTAAAGGGACTGAAGCGCTCCGGGACCGTCCTCGGCCTCGAATACGCGCATGCCCCAGGAGATCATTCTGCGGTTCAGGATCTTGCGGCTGGTGAGGTTGTCATCCACCACAAGGACTTTCACGCCGTGCAGGTCCGCCGGCAACATGGTTTCTTTCCGCACACTCTCCGGCTGCTTGTCCATGCGTGCCGTAAACCAGAACTCGGACCCGATCCCTTCCTGCGTCTCCACTCCGATGTCACCCCCCATCATTTCAGCCAACTGCTTGGAAATAGCCAGTCCCAAACCCGTGCCTCCGAATTGCCGGGTGGTTGACGCATCCACCTGGGTGAACTTCTCAAAGAGCATATGGACTTTGTCATCAGGGATACCGATTCCGGTGTCACGGACCGAAAATCGGAGTATGGCATCCGTCGGCGTTTCGGTTTCCAAACTCGCAATGATGGTCACCTCTCCTTCCCGAGTGAATTTGAGCGCATTTCCAACCAGATTTGTTAGAACCTGACGTAATCGCCCCGGGTCCCCCTTCAGGAGCGTGGGAACCGTGGGATCGACGCTTGAAATCAGTTCGAGCCCCTTTTCATGGGCACGAACCGCCATGCTCGCGGCAAAGTCCTCTATCAGGCTCAGCAGGTCGAAATTCAGTATCTCCAGTTCCAGTTTTCCTGCCTCGATCTTGGAGAAGTCGAGGATGTCATTGATCAGCGACAGGAGCGCTTCTCCACTGGATCGCACGATCCCGGCATAGTTGCGCTGCTCCTGGGTCAGCGGCGTATCCAGCAGCAATTCGGTCATGCCGATGACGCCGTTCATGGGCGTGCGGATCTCGTGGCTCATGTTGGCCAGGAACTCGCTCTTGGCTGCACTGGCCAATTCCGCTTCCACAGCCATGGCATTGGCCCGCTCAATGGCCGCCTCAAGTTCCTGGTTGATCTCCTTCAGTTCTTCCCTTGCCTGCCTCTCCGTTGTGATATCCTGGAAATTGACCACAATACCCGCGGGTTGGCCTGTCGCACCCTTGAGCAGGGCCGCGCCCAACCGAACATCGATCCTGCGGCCGTCTTTTGCGTACCTCTGGGTCTCGTAACCGGTCAACCGCTCGCCGTTCAGAATTCCTTTTATGGCCGCCCGGGTCTCGCTCATGAGTTCTTCCGGGACAAAATCAATGCGATGACCGATCAGTTCCTCCGAGGTCCAGCCGAAAACATGGCTGAAAGCCGGATTGACATACGTTGTTTGGCCCCTGTCATTATAAACAACTAAAGGATCTGCGATGGTATCCATGACGGTATGAAGTCGTTCCGTGGTTTCATGCAAAGCGCACTCGGCCTCTTTCAGTTCGCTGATGTCCATGAACGCTTCCAGTATGACCTCTTCGTCTCCGATCAAAACGGGAATAGCGGTCTTGTACACGGGGATGTGTCGACCATCCTCATGAATGACCGCCTTTTCGGACTTGTTTACGGACTGCCCCAGATCCATGATGGGGCATTTTCCTTTTTCCGCCGGGCAAAGGTTTTCGTAGCAGGGACGGCCGACGATCCCTTTGTCTGAATCGCGGCCCGCGATTTCCAGACCTGCGCGGTTGATCCTTTGAATGATTTTGTCTTTCCCCACAATCACCATGCCGATCGGGATGTTTTCGATGATTTTTTCAGTAATCTCGAACGACTGCTTCAGTCTTTCCTCGGCTATCAGATAATTGGTGACATCCCTTCCGATACCGCGGAACCCTTGTGGGCTTCCCTGGGAGTCCGTAATCAAAGATACGGAGGCCTCGATAGTCCTTTTGGTGCCGTCTTTTCGAACAATCTCCCAGTCCGCCCGGGTTGCTGATTTCTTTGTCTTGTAGAGATCATAAAATATGCGAAATACCTTTTCGGCATTGACCTGATCCAGATACTGGCCGCTATTGGTTCCAAGCAGTTCATCCCTGGCGTATCCCAAAAGTCGACAAAACGCATCATTGAAGAACCGAAAATTCCCTCGAAGGTCCACCTCCAGATAGCTGTCTTCGATACCTTCGAGAATCGCCCGGCATCTCTCTTCCCTACCGGGCAATGATTCAAGGACCTTCCTGCTTTCCGAAAACGCCCTCTCCAACTCCTTCACCCGACGCTCCAGCTCCTCATATGTCGGCTTCTCAGACATCAACGACCCTCCCCAAATGCTGCGTGTCCAATATCTCCCTCAACTTGTGAGAAAGCTGCTTCATATTGAACGGCTTCTGAATAAACCCGCTGCATCCGCGATTCAGTATTTCCGAGGCCTGGCCATCGATGCTGTAGCCGCTCGAAAGAAGGACCTTGACATTCCCATCGATTTTCCTCAATTCGTCGAAAATGGCCCCTCCTCCCATGTCCGGCATCACCATATCCAGAATCACCACGTCGATCTTCTGCCGGTTCTTCCGGTATATTTCTATGGCTTCCCTGCCGCTCCCGGCGCTCAAGACCTCATAGCCCATGTTCTTCAGCAGCTCCGAGCCGATCTCAAGGATCATTTCCTCGTCGTCCACGAAAAGAATGGTTTCATTGCCCCTCAGGATGTCAGGCTCTTTCATGCCATCCTTTTCGATCAATGCGCCATCTGCTTCTATTGCCGGAAGAAATATGTCGAAGGTGGCACCGCGCCCCTTCTCGCTGGCAACCAGGATATACCCATCATGATTCTTGATGATCCCATAGACGGAGGCAAGTCCGAGACCCGTCCCCCTGCCCATCTCTCTGGTCGTAAAGAAAGGCTCGAATATGCGTTTCTGCGTCGCCTCGTCCATCCCCACCCCTGTGTCGCTCACCGTAATCCTGACGTATTTTCCTGGAACCATTTGAAGCGGCCTTACCTCGTCCTTACCAAAGCAGGCGTTTTCCGTCCGAACCCGAATTTCCCCACCACCCGGCATGGCCTTGGACGCATTGATATAGAGATTGAGGAGGACCTGGGCCATCTGCCCACGGTCCACGGCCACAGGCCAAAGATCCGGTTCGTATGTCTCGACAATCCGGATCTCTTTCCTCGTGCGAGCAAACATGCGACTTTCGTTCTCTATCAGTTCATTGAGATCCGTGGGTTTCACCTCGTATTTTCCGCCCTTGGCAAAACCCAGGAGTTGTCGGGTGAGATCCGCTCCCTGCTGAACATACGTCTCGATGCTCCTCAGCTTTTCATAATGCAATTGGCCAGGTTTCATTTCCAGGAGCATCAAGGAGGCATTTCCCTGTATCCCCATGAGCAGGTTGTTGAAATCATGGGCCACGCCCCCGGCCAGCGTGCCGACGGCCTCCATCTTCAGGGCCTGCAACAGAGCAGCCTCAGTCCTTTTCTTTTCCGTCAAATCGGAAAGACTCACCACCATCCCTGTCGGGACGCCGCCCGCGCCCTTGATGAGGGCCGCACTGATGAGAACATCGAGAGGCCGTCCATCCCGGGTCGATCGCTGTGTTTCCCATGTCATGGGGGTTCCATCTTTATAGAGTTGTCGGATCCTGTTCAGTGTTTCCTCCATCTGTTCATCAGGAACGAAGGGGATTCGCTTTTCCCTCAATTCATCCAGAGCCCAGCCAAAGACATTGCTGAAGGCTGTGTTCAGGAACTGGACGCGGCCTTTTGTGTCGTAAACAACCATCGGATTGGGCGACGCCTGGAGGATGGTCCGGATCCTTTCCTCTCTCTCCCTGAGGGCCCTTTCCGCGGCCACACGCTCGGTCACGTCCCGACTGATCCCGCTGATGTAGGGCTCGCCCTCATCCGGCCGAACCAGGGCGCTTCGGTATTCCAGATAGATCTTGCGGCCGTCTTTGGTAAAATAGGCTGAAATCCCTTCGTAATGTCCCTGCTCCTTGAGCCCTGCCAGATATTCACTGTCAAAATAGGGCCGGAGTTCAGGCTTCATGAAATCAGCGGCCCGCTTCCCGATGAACTCCTTGGGATCGTAGGCAAAGAGATCGGTCATGGCCCGATTGGCGGACATGAACCGGCCTTCGAGGTCCTGGGTGTAGATCAGGTCCGTTACCGAATCGAACAGCTCCCTGTAGCGCTTCTCGGATTTCTGAATGGCTTCCTCGGCAAGTTTTCGATCCGAAATATCCACGAAAAAACTCAGGAGGGCAGACTTCCCTTCCCAATCGATTTTGACGACGGTATCCTCCACCCACCTGACGTCCCCGTCTTTGGTGAGCACCCGGTAGGGATAGACCTCCGGGACAACCTCGGCTTTCAGGCGTTTCTGATTACGGTCCAGGACCATGGCCCTGTCGTCCGGATGGATGAATTCAAGGGGATTGGGATGAGATAGAAAGGCTTCTTCGGTGTAGCCCAGAACATCGAGGATCCCTGGATTGACGAATACAGGCCTTCCTTCGCAGGCGACCATGATGCCCACATTGACGTTTTCGACCACATGACGGTATTTTTGTTCCGCCTCCCGCAGGGCGGCTTCACGGGTCGCCATCGCCTCTGACATGATGGTGAAGTCTCTTGCCAGTTCGTCGATTTCGGGGTAGCTTTCCGGCGGCGGGCTTACCCGGTAGTCGCCATGGGCGATCTTTCGCGTATCGGCGATCAGTTGTGAAAGGGGGCGCAGCGTCTTTCTCAGGCTGGTGAACGCCATGACGATGGCCAGGACAAGGGCGAAACCCATCCCTATCCAGGTGATGTTCCGGATCTTCCTCGCCGGAGCGAACGCCTCCTGGACCGACTGGATCACGACCACGACCCATCCGGTTTGGGGAATGATGGCCACACTCCCGAGCTTTTGAACTCCTCTAAAGACGTAGGGAAATGTGCCTTCGTGTCCGGCCAGTCCCTGGCGGATTATGTTCAGATTCCTGACATTCAACCTCTCCAGAACAAAGGCACGGTCCGGATGGGCGATGGTGACACCTTCCCGGTCTGCCATGGCGGCATACCCGCTCCGGTCGATCTTGACGCGATCGGCGATCCCGTTCAATGCAGACAAGTTCAAATAACCCACAATCATCCCACGAGGAAGGGGGATCGTCAGGGTCAATGTGGGGGCCCCGGTTTCCGTTGAAATGAAGGTGTTGGACCAGAAGGGTTTGCCGAGCTTCCGGGTCTCTTTGAAAAAGGCATGGCCCGACATATCGATTCCCGCCAGGTCCGCTCGAAAAGGCGCCTGATATCGGATCAGCCCCCTCTCATCGAGGATCTGCACGGACTCGAAAAAGCGGTACTGACGGGCCATCATTTCCAGAAATGCATCGATCTTTTCTTGGGTGACGAGATCTTTCCTGTCCAAAACCTCCCCTGCAAGGTTTAGGAGCGACGTGGCTTCATCCAGGAACCTTTCCACCTCGCCGGCTAAGGACTCTGCGATGAGTTGGTTCTTGTAGATGATCTCCCTTTCCACATTTTCTGTCATCAGATGAAGATTCACCCATCCGATGACAAGAAGGGGCAGACCTGCCGCCAACAGGAATCTCAAGATCAGCGCGCTTCTGAGCGTAGAACGGGCTTTCATGCTCTACTCCACTCCTTTGAATTGACCGTTTCGAACGGTTATCAAAAAACGTTTTCGTTGCGGATCGCCGTAGTTATCGAGTTCAAAATCCCCTGGAACGCCCTGGAATATCCTCTGTTCCAATATCGTCGCTTTCAGTTCACCCGGGTCGTCGTTTTTCGACAGGGCATTGAAGAGAACAAGGCCCGCCTCATAACCATGCAAGGCGGCAAAGCTGGGCTCGCGACCGAACCGTTCGCTGAATCGCTCCTTGAATCTTACATAGGTCTCTTTCTGACTTCCCCTGTCTGCCAGTTGAGAGAAGACAACCCCTTCCACGGCCCTACCCCCGTATCTGAGTAGATCGTCTGTCATGGCCCAGCCGCAGGACAAAATGGGGCCCTCAAAGCCTGCCTTTCTGATGTTCTGGCAGATCATAGCCGCGTCGACGGCGCCCGCCACAACCAGCAGGCCGTCCGGGGCAGGTTTCAGCAATCCCCTGGCCAGGTCTGTGAATCCGACTTCAGATCCTGAAGTAAAGGTCGCCGAATGGGCAATCCTGCCGCCCAGTTTTTCAAACTGCGATCTCAAGTTCTGATAGAACTCTTCGGTATACGCACGGTTGGAAAGGTCATAAACAGCGACCAGCTCTCTCATGCCCATCTTGTCGCAGGCATAACGGGTCAGATGGTCTGTTTCCGATTTGTTGGGCGGCATGACCCTCACGAAATAGTCATCCAGTCCGGTCAATTGGTTGGCGCTGGTGGTAGGGCTGATCATCAGGACTTTTTCTTTATTGATCAAAGGGAGGACCGCCATGGACATGGCGCTGGTCATGTGCCCGATGATGGCCACGACCCCTTCCCGGATCAGTTCCTTGTCGACCTTTACGGCCGTTTCCGGGTCCTGCCGGTCGTCTTTGCTTATCAGTTCAACCGGCCGTCCGCGGATCCCGCCGGCCCGATTGACCTCTTCGACCGCCAGAATGACCCCATCCCTCCCGTCGATGCCCAGGTCTGAAAGTCGCCCGGTCAGGCCTCCCACAAAACCCACCTTGATCGGTTCCTTCCTTTTCTCACAACCCCACAGTGCGGTCATAAGCATCATGCCGACTGATAGAAGGGCGATGGAAATGGTTCCCAGACAACGTGTATGTGTTATGCGGATCAACATAAGAGCCTCCTCACCTTCTCGGCCAGTACGGCGACCGTAAAAGGTTTCTGGATAAATCCCTTGGCCCCGGCATCCAGGATTTTCTGTGCCGGGCCGTCAAGGGCATACCCGCTGCACACAATCACCTTGAGATGGGGCCGGGCCTTCATGAGAAGCGGATACAGCATTCCCGCTTCCATATCCGGCAGTTTCATGTTCAGCAGTGCCAGATCGATCTCGCCGTCATGGGTGGCCATGATATGGAGCGCCTCTTTACCGGTACTGGCGGTCATGACCCGGTAGCCCAATCGCTCCAACAGCGGCTGGACAGCATCGATCACCATCTCTTCATCTTCGATGAGCAGGATCGTCCCGGCGCCTTTGGCGGGTTCAGTCTGTGGCGTTTCCCTTTTTTCCCTCTCCTCAGCATCCACCGCAGGCAGATAGATCCGGACCGTCGTGCCTTTGCCCGGTTCCGAGTCCACAGAGATCCACCCCTGATGGTTCTTGACAATCCCGTAAACCGCGGCCATCCCCATGCCGCGTCCCTGGAACTTGGTCGTGAAAAACGGATCGAATATCCTTTTCATCTGTTCCTCATTCATGCCCTTCCCGTCGTCTTCAATGGCGAGATACACATAGGAACCGGGCGTGAGGCCGGGGTGGTCGTTCGCGAACTGATCATCGACCTCTCTGTTTTCCATGACGATCCGTATATGCCCCACCCCTTCGATGGCCTCACTTGCATTGGCCAGGACCGCAGACAACACCATCTGCATCTGGGTGGCATCGGCTCGGACATATGAGACGCCTTCCTCGATATGCGTTTCAACTGAAATGGCCGGGGGCAGGGTGTATTGCAGCGTCTGGAGGGTTTCCGTTGCCAGATCGTCCAGTGCGAGGTCCCTGGCCTGGTATCTCCCGCCTCGGGAGTAGGCCAGCAACTGGTTCGTCAAACGGGACATGCGATCGGTTGAGGTCTTCGTGGCCTCGACATATTTGACCAGGCTGGAATGCGTGCCGAGATCCATCCTGAGCAGTTCCATGTTTCCCACAACCACTGTGAGGGCATTGTTGAACTCATGGGCGATGCCGCCGGCCAGTGTGGAAATGGTCTCCATTTTTTTGGCCTGTTGGAGCCTGGCCTCCAGTTCCATCCTTTTCCTTTCCGCCTTTTTACGTTCGGTGATATCCCGCACCACTCCCACGATTTCCACCGGGCGCCCGTTTTCATCGAATATCAGTCTGGCGTTGACCTCGACGGGCACGATGCGCCCCTCCTTATGGACCGCTTCAAGCTCCAGGATTTCGGGCGCCCGCCTCCCGTTTACAACTGCTTCCGCCATCTTGTTGAGCTGTTTCGCATACGATTCAGAAGTCAGGGCATCTTTGGTTTTCATGGAACGGATATCCTCTTCAGAATAGCCGAGCATGGTTGTCACAGATGGACTGACGTAAGAATATCGTTCGGTCGCTATGTCTAATCTGTAAATCACGTCAGCCGAGTGCTCGGCAAGAAACCGGCATTTCTCCTCGCTCTCACGCAGCCTTCGCTCCATTCCCGCCCTGTAGAGGGCCATCTGGATGTTGATCCGCAGATCATCCTCCTTCACAGGCTTCTTGATGTATCCAAAGGGGAGCGAGATCTTTGCCCGATTCAGCGTCTCGCTGTCCGAGTAGGCCGTGACAAACAAGACCGGGATGCCGAGGTGCTGCTGGATGGACTGCGCGGCCTCGATGCCGTCCATCTCGCCCTTGAGTTTGATGTCCATCAGGATCAGGTCGGGCCTCTCCTGTTCGACCGCCTCCAGCGCCTTTTCTCCATATCGCACCACAGGGCATACCTCGTATCCCAATTTCAGAACCTTGCTCCGCAGATCGGCGCTCACCACGACCTCGTCCTCGACGATCAGTATCCTGGTCTTTTCCATGTGTCATCCTCCCTTCATGCAGGAACCGGCCACCGGATGGTCCATGTCGTCCCTTGTTCCCGGTCCAGGCGCCACGTGCCTTCCAACTGCGCTTCGATCAACTCGGTGACGAGCTGGAGACCCAGCGTATCGGCGCTGGCCGGATCGACGTCCGGCCGCAGACCCACGCCGTTGTCGGCCACGGCGACCATCATGTCGCCCTTGTCGCCATATGCCGCCTCGATGCGTATCTCCCCGCCGGTCCCTGAGGGAAAGGCATGTTTGAGGGAATTGGTGATCAGTTCGTTGACGATCAACCCGAAGGGCATGGCCTGATCGATCCCCAGGGTCACGGGTTCCGCATGGACCTGCAATTGGATTCGGCCCCCCTGTGCGCCAAAGGCCTGAACCAGATGATTTCCCAGACTTTCCAGATAGGACTGAAGTGGAATTTCTCCCAGTTCTTCCGACTGGTGGAGGATCTCATGCACAAGGGCCAGGGAATCCACTCGATTCTGCGCTTCCAGAAACGCCTCGGAGACCTCCCTGCTGGCGATCTTGGATGCCTGGAGGCTCAACAGGCTCGACACCACCTGCATGTTGTTCTTGACCCGGTGATGAATCTCCTTCAAGAGGACCTCCTTTTCCTTCAGGGCCAGCCGGGCCTCTTCTTCAGAACGCTTGATGTCCGTCACGTCCACGCGAACGCCCACGGTGCTGCCGTCCCCGGTTCTTCGCTCGGCGATCTTGATCCATCGTCCATCGGCCAGCCTCTGATCGAAACTGCTGGCTGCCATTCGGTGCTGGGCGATCCGCTCGGCGATCCATGCCTCTTCTCTCCCCCTCGCATCGGGATACACGCCCCGGTCGACCGCCGCGCGAACAAGGTCTTCAAATCGCGCGCCCAATACAAACAACCCCTTTATTTCATTGTATATATCTATGTATTTGGCATTGAAAAAGGCCAGCCGGTCGTTTGAGTCGAAAATGACGAATCCCTCGTCCATGACCTCCATGGCCGCCATGAGGCGTTCTTCGCTGGCCCTCCTGGCTGCTTCCGACTCCAAGCGTTCGGTAATGTCCCGTGTAATGCCGAAGATGGCGTCCTTGTCGTTCCAGGGACCAAGAGAGACCTTGGTCTCCACCGGGATCAGGCGGCCATCCGCTGTGAGCAAGGGAACCGGGCAGGACGTGGTTTTGCCTTCCAGTATCTCCTTGACGATCCGGGCCGCCTCTTCCCGTCGATCCGGGGGGTGCACATCCAGGACATTCATGGTCAAAAGCTGTTCGGATGAATAGCCCAGGCGTCTTTCCACAACCGGATTGAATCCCACGATCCGGCCCGATCCATCCAGCACGAACAGGAAATCGTCGAGGTTTTCGAACAGGGCTTGCAGGTTTTTCTGACTGGCTTTCAAGGCCTGATCTGTCTCGATCCTGGCCAGGGCGCCCGCTGCCTGAGAGGCTATCGTCTCCAGGGCATACTGTGAGAACCGACAAATGGATTCGCTGGTCGTGGACGCAACGTTCAAGACCGCAATGACCTTTCCCTCATGTTTGATCGGTAACACCCCGATCGCGCGCAGGCCGCTTTTCTTTTTGATTTCCTTCTGGTCGGCTTTGCTGACAAGGGCATCCACCAATTGGTCGTAAGAGCCAAAAACAGGTTTTCCTTTGGCAATCATCCGGGCCTGCGGGGACTGGCCGTCATAATAGCGGGCGATATCCACAAATTCAGCAGGGAGGCCCTGGTGCACGGCCAGCCGAACGCTCCCGTCTTCCGGATCGACCCGGTAGACGCCCCCGCAGTCGATTTCCATCAGACTCAGGGCGGCCCTCAGGCAGACATTCCAGGCTTCCTCGAAATGGGTGACGCAGCTCAAGGTCGTGCCAAGGTCCCTTTGAATCACCAACAGCCGCTCTATCTCCATTTTTTCGGTAATATCTTCAGAAATGCCCATGAGATATATTGGCTTCCCATCATTGTCCAATATGGGAAGCTTTTTGGTGTGCAGCGTCCTCTCGCCTCTACCCTTCGTCAGTATCGGCTCTTCGGGGATATCCAGGAGGTCTCCCTTGGCCAAGACTTCACGGTCTTTCCCGGTGAAGAAGTCCGCCTGTTCCCTCGGAAACAAGTCGTAGTCGTTCTTCCCGATAAGATCCTCTCTCCCATATCCAAGGATCTCTTCCCCGGCCTTGTTGAATTGAACGAAACGAAGGGTTTCCGCGTCTTTCACGAAGATCATAGCCGGGATATTCTCCAGGACCGTCCTGAGAAACGCTTCGCTTTCACGAAGCTCTTTTTGAAGTCTTTTGGGTTCACTGACATCTTCGGCAAGTACGACAAACGAAGCCTTATCCTGCATTTCTCCCATAGATGCATATCGAATCATGCAGTCGAAGACAGCGCCGTCTTTGCGACGCCATCGGGTTTCCAGGCTCGCAATCCCCTGCTCGCGCAACATCTCTCCGATGCGGACATCGGTCCTCCTGCCGATCTCTTCATCAGGATAAAGGAACCGGGGCGACTTCCCTTTCACCTCTTCCAGTTCATATCCGGAGATGCGCGTCATGGCATCATTGTGCCAGTCTATGGCGCCTCCGCGCAGGACACCGATCCCGATAGGCGACACGGACAGGATCGTTCGCAGGGTATTCTCGGAGCGGGCCAGTTCCTCGGTCCTCAGGACCACCTGCTTTCTCAGTTGCAGGTTCCAGAACCAGATCAGCAGGAGTATGGCGATTATTCCCCCTAAAACGGCCATAAGATGAAACCGATATTCTGTCAGCAAGGACTCCCCCAAGGCTAACTGGACGCCCAGCCACTTGCGCTCGATACGGTCCAGCACGCCGTTTTGCCGGGCCTGGGTCACCCCCTTGTTGAGGATGGATTGGAGGATACGGTTCCCCTCTTTGACGGCCATGCAATCATGCCCGACATAGAGCGGTTCGCCCACTTTCTTGATGCGATCGGTCAGGTCGTTTGAAAAGACGTGATACAACACGATCTGCTCATCGCCGATAACCGCGTCCGCTTTGCCGGCAATGATCTGATCCGTGGCCTCCGCAAAGGTCGCCGTGTCGAGCACGTCAAAAGAGATTCCCTTGGATTTCAGAAACTCCAGGGCATAATCCCCTTTCTGCATGGCAATGGTCTTGCCGTTCAGGTCTTCGATGCCCTTGATGTCCGGCCTGTCGGCGGCCACGAAAATGGACGCCGGCACATCGAACAGGGTGTCGGTAAACTCGAAGTCCCTGTCCCGCTTCTCGCTGTAAAACAGGCTCGTCAGGACGTCGGCCTTTCCGGTCAGGACCGCATCCTGGGCAGCTTTGAAAGCCGTGTCGGTAAACCGGGCCTTGAAACCGAACTCCGTGGCCATCCACCGGGCCAGCTCGATGCACATGCCCGTATGATCCCCCTGCTTCTCCACAAATTCAAAGGGAGGATACACGGTCTGGCTCACAAAGACGATTTCACCCTTCTCTTTCAGATAGGCCTTTTCCTTTTCAGAGAGCTTTTCGTCGCACCATCCCTGCGGGATGAGCGTCGCGGACATAAGGACCGCTGCCAATAGCCCGGTGAGGTGGAACGTCCATCTTTTCATTGTCAGCCCCCGATACTGAGAAGTTTCTCAAGACACCTGGCGCCGCCCATCCCGGGCATGATCAGGTCCAGGATAACCAGCGAGATGCGTTCCCCCATTGTCTCGAATATCTCGATAGCCTTTTTCCCGGTATCGGCGAGGATTGCCTCGTAGCCGAAGCTTTCGAGCATATCCCTGCCGATTTCCTGGGGTGTCCCAGCCCAGCCCCAAGCGTCATGGCCCGGTGATCTCGCTGATCGTCTCCAAGAGCTGGCTCGGTCCGAAAGGCTTGTCCATGTATCCGCATCCCTTGAGCTTTTCGAGCTCCCCTCGAACAGAAGCCTCGCCATAGGCGGTCACAAGGATGGCGGGGAGTCCGGGTCGCAGTTGGCGGACGGCGCGAATCAACTCAAGGCCGCTCATGCCCGGCATCTTCAAATCGGTCACCAGCAAGGCCACGCCTTCATCCCGGTGATCCAGTTCCCCCAAAATCTGAAGGGGCTGTTGCCCGGAGCCTGCACACACCACATCGAAACCCATGCTGATCAAATTGAATCTCAGCGCGTTCAGCATGCCCGAATCATCATCGACTATCAGCGCTTTCACGGATCAACTCCCTAACACAACGTCGGACAGTTTCTTTTCTGTCCTGGATTTGGACAGGGCCATTTCCAGAGTCGCACAGACCTGGTCAGGCTTGTAGGGTTTCAGCAAATACGCGAAGGGCTGGGTCGATTTAGCCCTTTCAATCAATTCCTCGTTGAAATAGGCCGTCAGATACACCGCCCGTATGCCCATATCCTCCCGCATCTGTCGCGCCGTTTCGATTCCATCCATGGCAGACGCCAAGTGGATGTCCATGAGGACCAGATCCGGTCTATCCTGCCTCGCGAGTTCAATGGCCTTTTCACCTGACCTGGCCACGCCCGTTACCGCAAAGCCTTTCTTTTCCAGGATTATTCTCAGGTCTTTACCGGTAATCAATTCATCTTCTACAATGAGAACTTTAGCGGATTCCATAACTTGCTCCTTGCACTCAGAATCAAAGGACAGATCGAGGTTACTTCTCAATAAGTTCGGGAGAAGTTTATCCGTCAGGATTTTATAAAAGGCTTACGCCTAAACTCCAACAGGTAATATTCAGCTATTTCAATTAATTTTAAGCATAGTAGGATTGCGCGTACCCGAACTTATTGAGAAGTTACAGATCGAGAAGTCAAGGGTAAGAATCCATATCACAAAACAACATCATTCGCCAATGAATATCATTCACTGGCAGGGCTGTCTCAGGGGCAATCATTTGAGTGTAGTCTCTTTTCATTTGAGCTGCGCTGTAGGTTTAATTAATCCAGAGGGTAGTCACATCGCCCTTACCCGGGCTTTTTGAGAAGTTACCTTTGGTTGCTGTAACATTATGGTTTCCATGAGAAATCGTGCGTATCATCTCAATAAATCGGGAGGATGGCTTTGCGCATATCACCACAAGTGGATCAGAAAGCGGTCGTTGTAGGTGTGCCTTCAGGCGCACAGCTTACGGTCCGTGTGCGGCTGAAGCCGCACACCTACCCCAAATTTTGAGAGCATACGATCTATCCTTGTTTTGCGCTACGTAACGTAACCTTCCAAAGCCCTACACGAAGTCGGCCAGCCGCAAACACCGACCAAAAATTGTCAATTCATCGAGACGTCAAGACGATTGATCAGACGAACCAGTCCAAGCGGAGGAGACTTCCCCCAAGCCATGAAGCAGGGGATTCAAGACCGTTACGCCTTTGACGGTGAAGCGCGATTGGCCGTCGTAAAGGACAAATCCGCTTCTGCACCGGTTCCCGATCGCGGATCGAAAGCGCTCCACCCCTTTGGTGAAATCAGGCGTAAAAGTGGCCGCCGACTTGATTTCCATGGGTATCAGTCTTCGGTTTTCATGTAGAATGAGATCGACCTCAACGCCGTGCGAATCCCGATAAAAATAGAGTTCAGGGCGATTTCCATGATTTAACCGCAGCTTCAGGAATTCAAGAATGATGAGATTTTCATAGAGCCCCCCTCGAAGTCGGTCCCGTTTGGCCTGTTCAACGGTCTGGATGCCCAAGAGATGGGCAGCGATTCCTGTGTCGGTGAAGTAAATTTTAGGGGATTTAACGACCCTTTTCCCAATGTTCTCAAAAAATGGAGGCAACTCAAAGAGCACGAAGGATGCCTTCAACACGCTGATCCAGTTCTTGATCGTGGTTGCCGATACCCCCACATCGTTGCTCAACGATGTATAGTTGACCACCTGCCCCGTGCGACCGGCCAGCAAAACCAGAAACTGCTCAAATATGCGGAGGTCTTTCAAGTTGATGAGCGCACGAACATCCCGCTCCACATAGGTCTGGATATACCCATTGTAAAAACGAGCCGGCTTCAGGCCCTGCTCGTGAACCCTTGGAAAGGTGCCGGTAACCACCAGATCGAGCGCATTCCATTCTTTCTCGTAGGTTTTGAGCTCGGAAAAGGAAAAGGGTAGAAGCGTCAGTACCGCCGTACGCCCCGCAAGTGTCTGGCTGATGGCCTCCTGGACCTGTGGCTGATGGCTTCCTGTCACAACGAACATGCCTGGTTTCTGTTTGCCATCCACAACGCCCTGAATATAGGATAGCATCTGCGGCAACCGCTGGACTTCGTCCAGGATCGCTCCTTCGGGCAATTCCCGCAGGAATCCTCTCGGATCGGCATCCGCCGCCAGTCGGACATCCGGATCCTCAAACGAAAAATAGGGCTTGTCTTGAAAGGCCATCCGTACCAGGGTGGTCTTTCCAGACTGCCGAGGCCCGATAACCGTGACGACGGGATACTCTCGGGCTGCTTCCAGAAGTTCTGGGGTGATTTCTCTCTGAATCATGGTATATTCATACCTGGGCATGATAAAAATGTCAAGTTCAAGTTTGGATTTGCACAAGTGCAATGATACTCATGGAAAGGCACTCCGTCTTTTGTTGTCCCCGGTGAGGTTTTCGATTAGATGGCGAGGTCCAGGGCACCCCGATAGGGGGGCCGGTCCTCTTGTCCATAAAAGGCAAACCCTTCCGCATCTGCCTTTCGGATTGACCTCCTCCTCCACAACCCATAAACTGGCTCCAGGTAGACATGAGCCGTGCATTTCTGAATTTTCAATTTCATAAAAGAAAGGAGCCATACCATGTTCCTGTCCCTCATTCGAAACCGCCGGAGCATTAGAAAGTATAGGCCCCAACCGGTGGAGGCCGAAAAGGTGGAGCTGCTGGTGGAGGCGGCCCTTCGATCGCCCTCATCCATGGGGAACACCCCATGGGAGTTCGTCATTGTCACCCATCCTGAGATCCTCGAAAGACTTTCAACGGCCAAACCCCACGGGGCCACCTTCCTCAAGTATGCGCCGTTGGGCATCATCGTCTGTGCGGACCCCGGCAAAAGCAGCGTATGGATTGAAGACGCATCCATCGCCGCCATCTTCATCCATCTGGCAGCCGATTCCTTGGGTCTTGGAAGCTGCTGGATACAGATCAGGGACAGAATGCACAGTGAAGAGATGTCCGCGGAGGCCTACATCTCCGAGATCCTAAACATCCCCAGGCATCTGAAGGTGGAGGCCGTGGTCGCCATCGGTTATCCGGCTGAAAAGATGACGCCTCATATGCGGGAAACGCTCCCCTACGAAAAGGTGTTTGACGGATCCTATGGAAGGCCTTACAAAGCATGATCTCAGTATCCTTTAACAAAATCAACGAGATATCTGAGAGGCAAACCGGCCGCAAACCGGCGATAGTTTTCGGCGAAAATCGGAACGACATCCTTTGGGAAACTGCATGCGGAATGGTGAGGGGTGACGAAGACATTCGGCAATCCCCAGAGCCGGCTCTCTTTTGGGAGAGGTTCCTGCTCGAATACATCCAGAACCGCCCCCCGTATCTGTTGTTGCAACAAGGCGCGGACCAGTGAGTCCTCTGAAACGACCGCTCCCCTCCCCACATTGATAAGCACGGCCGATCGTTTCATGGCCTGAAACGCCGTATCCCCAAAAAGGTGTAAGGTTTCCGTTGTATGGGGAAGGGTGACCACCACATAATCGGGACTGGAAAGAAATTCTGCAAACCCGGAACGGGCAAAGACACGACCCACACCGGGAACGGGTTCCCCGGAACGGCTGTATCCCCACACCTTCATGCCGAAACAACCTGCGGTGCGCACAAGGTGTCTGCCGATCGACCCGAGCCCGCAAATGCCGATGAGCAGACCGCTCAGGCACCGGTAGGGCATATCCTGCCAGGCCCTGTTCTTTTGATTTTCACGGGTCTCCAGAAGGCTTCGCTCCAGGGCAAGGATATAGGCAAACACATATTCGCTCATCAAAGGCCCGAATATCCCCTCGACACGGGTAAGGAGGTAATCGGTGCGTTGCGGATGGGCGACCAGCGCCTCGACGCCGGCAAAGGTGGATTGAATCCACGCAAGGCGCCTGGCATCGCCCAGCAGCGGAAGAATCCGATCCGGCTCCCCCAAAATGATATTGCAGGCCTCAATATGAATTGCCGCATCCTGGGAGTTGCTACAGGCCTTGACATCCAGATCGGCGAGGTCGAGTGCCGCAATCAACCGAACATAGGGATCCGGATCCCGAGTCAGGATGAGGAGACAATTTTTTTTCATCGTTTTCCGTCACCGGAGTCTGCAGCAGATTCTTGTTACGAGATCCATGACGTTCAATTATATCAAGTCATCGACTTTTGCAAGGGGGTTGCCTGGATTTGCTGTCGGGCCACCTGCCGGAAGGGCCTCCTGCCGAAAAAGATTGACAAAACCGGATACGGAGCGTACAAAAAAAGACAAAATTGCCGTCTTCGATTCAACCCGTCTGTATCAATTAGTAACCAAATCCAAGGAGCCAGCCATGAACGATAAACCCGACATAAGAGTGCTGCTGATTGATGATGAAGAGACCCTCATCGAATACCTTTCAAAACGCCTTCTGCGGGAGGGTTTTACGGTAAAGGCTTCCTTCTCCGGAGAGGAAGCGGTAGAGGTGGCCAGCGACAACGACTTTGACGTGGCGGTAGTGGATCTCAAGATGCCTGGGATGGACGGCGTGGAGACCCAAATGAAATTGAAGAAGCTCCAGCCATTCCTCCAGAGCATCGTCCTCACGGGCCATGGCACCCTCGATTCCGCCCTGGAGAGCGGCAAGCAGGATGCTTTTAAATATCTTCTTAAACCGATTGAGTATGAAAACCTGGTGCAAACCATCCGAGAGGCGTATGAGACAAAGGTCCAGTTGCAGAACGCCAAATTTCGAGAGGAAGTTGAGGGTATTTACCGGTCCGGAATGGGGGCGAGAGGGATTAAAAACGCGATGAATAAATTGCGAAAAATCTATGGAATCGACTGATCCTTTTTTATGCCGATCGAGAGACCGCTCTCAAGAGATCTTGAGTCACGAAAAGGAACTTCTGCAGACCCGGAGATACCTTCAGTGCATTCTTCAAAACTCCAATGATATGGTTTTCGCCACGGATGTCGATGGTATCTTGGTCTCATTCAGCAGCGGAGGAGAAAAGGCACTGGGCTATCCCTGGGAGGAGGTGGCCGGTAGGCCCGTCAGGGATCTGGCAGTTGACCCATCGGAATTTGAAAATCTGGCGGCTGCCTCTCAGGCCGAGGGGAGTGCGGTCCGTCTGGAATTTCCGTTTCAGCACAAGGACGGGCACACCATTTACTGTGATATCTCTCTGATCGCCCTTACCAATACCAAAGGAGAGATCGTCGGGAGCGTGGGCATCTCCCGGGATATCACCCAGTGGAAACAACTCCAGGAGGATCTCATCCGGGTTGACAGACTGGCCGAAATCGGCCGGACGGCATCGGGTATTGCCCATGAGATCAACAACCCGATCGCCGTTATCGCCGAAATTTCCGGTTGGATCGGAGCCGTGGCAGCGGATGCCAAGGGGCTCAACACTGAAGACCGCGAAGAGATAGAAACAGCGGTCCAGCACATCAGGGAACAGACGAGACGTTGCCGGAGCATCACCCATCAACTGTTAAGTTTTGTAAGGGATTCAGAGCCTTCGAGGACAGCCGTAGATATCCACAGACTCTTGGAGGAAACAGTTTCGTTCCTGAACCCGGAGCTTAAATACAAGCAGATCGAGGTGGTGCTGAATCTGATGGAAGGCCCACTCCTGATGGACACGGACAAACAGATGCTGGAGCAGGTCCTGGTCAATCTCATGTCAAACGCCGTCTACGCCGTGAAGGAAAAGGAGGAGCGGGGGGGGCGGATCGCGATTGAAACCGCGAGAGATGAATCCATGATCGAAATCAGGATATCCGACAACGGCACCGGCATTGCTGAAGAAAATCAGAACCGGATGTACGATCTTTTTTTTACCACCAAACCGCCTGGCAAGGGGACGGGCCTCGGCCTTCCCATCTGCCGGAACATCATCAGAAAACTGGGAGGTAGTTTGTCGTTTGAAACCGAGGCAGGAGAAGGTACGACCTTTTTCATCAGACTCCCTGTCTCCTAATCGTGTAGAGTCTTTTATGGACGTGAATGCCCGGTTCTGACCCCAGGCTTTCTTTCAGGTCAGCAGGGCCAGGCATCGAGAGTGTGCAGAAGTAGCTGTTCTCAAGGAATCTCTTGAAAGGAGCGGGTACTTGAAGGTCCATACCCAGATAAACGCACCCCGTCGCCCACTGCGAAAGGCTTCAGTATCCGGTGCTGCCCGGTCCCGCCGGCCGACCCGTAAGATCTTTCCCCGTATCCTGACATTCTTTATTCTGTTCTCCCTCTGGCTCATCCTTTCCGGCCAGTTTGACTCCTTCCACATGACATTAGGGGTCATCTCATGCCTCATCGTCACGTTCTTTTCCGGCGATCTCCTCTTTCCTGGAGCGAAGACAACGGGCCTGATTCGCCTTGGGTTCAGGATAGCCGCGTATATCCCGTGGCTTCTCTATCAAATTCTCATGGCCAATTTCCATATCCTATATGTGGTACTTCACCCCAGGATGATGGACCTCATCGATCCGAGCGTTATTCGATTCCAGAGCGAACTCAAAGACGATCTTCCCCTGGTTATCTTCGCCAACTCCATTACCCTGACGCCTGGCACTATCACGGTTTACGTATCCGTGGACGGAGATTTCCAGGTCCACGCCATTGACAAGAAGTCGGGAGAACCCCTTCCGGGAGAAATGGAGGCCCGGATCATCAGGGCATTCAAGGAGGTCTGATGTCGAACGTCTTTCTCTATACGGGTCTGTATCTCTGTCTGTTGATGATTGCATCGCTGTATCGGGCCATCTTCGGCCCCACGGTCCTGGATCGTCTGATCGGCGTCAATGCCATCGGAAGCAAGACGGTCATTCTACTTTTGCTGATCGGCCTGATCTACGGCCGAGTGGATATGTTCGTGGATATTGCCCTGGCCTATGCCCTTCTCAATTTCACGGCAGTATTGGCTGCGTCCCGGTATTTTCAAAAGAAGAAGGGACTTTATGAGGAGTCGTCATAAGGGTGACTGCGGGTTTGTTGGGTTTATTGGGTTCGCGGACGAAAGTAACGGGTTTCCGGTTTAAGATTCCATTTTTTCAATCAGTTATCGACATTCCCCAATTCTCACTATTCAATTTCAAGGGGCGCGCATGTTGGACATCATTGTGATTTTTCTCCTTATCAGCGGCCTGGTTTTTTTTACAGGCGGGGCAGTGGGGATCTTGCGACTCCCCGACTTTTACACGCGGCTCCATCCGGCCGGCAAGATGGACACACTTGGGTCTCTTCTTATGGTACTGGCCGTGGCCCTCTTCAACCTTCATGACTTCACATGGACCCAGCTTATTACCAGCCTGAAAATAATGTTGATTGTACTCTTCGTCTTTGTCCTGAGCCCTACGGCCACCCATGCCATTGTCGATGCAGGCGTCAGGGCCGGCCTCAAACCCTGGACCAAGGAGAAGAGATGAACGTCGAACGTCGGACATCGAACATCGAATGAAGAACTTAAATGTAATCCGTCGCTTCAGGCGCTTGCAACTTTAGGCGCTCGTAACTTTAGGCACGTTAGTCACTTTAGCTCACTTTAGGCACTTCCAGGGGGGTCTCCTCATGATCTGGCAACTGGACCTTGCGATCCTGACGCTGGTCATCTTTACCGCCATCGCCGCCATCGCTGTAAAAGATCTACTCGGCTGCGCCATTCTGTTCGGGGCCTACAGCTTTCTCATGTGCCTCCTCTGGGCCATCATGGCTGCTGTGGATGTGGCCTTTACAGAGGCGTCGGTGGGGGCCGGGGTGAGCACCGTCTTTTTTGTGGCGGCCGTATTCCACACGACCCGGAGGACTCGAGATTGAAGGCAGCAGGGCTTATCATCGTTTTGCTGGCAGGGACGCTCCTTCTGTACGCCACCCAGGACTTCCCGCCGTGGGGAGCGCCTGACTCCCCTGCCAGCACCCATGTATCCCCCCGGTATCTTCAGAAGGCCATGGAAGAGACCGCCGTCCCCAATGTCGTAACGGCTATACTGGCCGATTACCGCGGTTTTGACACTATGTTTGAGACCACTGTCATCTTCTGCGCCGGTATCGGCTGTTTCGTACTCCTGAGGATATTCAGACAGAAGCCGGAAGACCGCTATTACCGCCACATTGCCACCGAGATCACGCTTCATATAAAGGGCGGCAAAATTCCTGAAAAATCCAGGGAATTTGAGCGTATCGACACCCTGTGGACCCCCTATGACCTGATCATCAAGACCATGTGCCGGATACTCGTTCCATTTATCCAGCTTTTTGCACTCTATGTGATCGCTCATGGTCATCACAGCCCCGGAGGCGGTTTTCAGGGTGGCGTTATACTGGGTGCCAGCATCATTCTGCTCGCCATTTCCCACAACATGCGGACCGCCATTGCCCGCATCAGCGAAAAGGTCGACAACCTCCTCATGGCCGTCGGCGTATTCATCTATGCGGGTATCGGGGCCGTCTGTGTTATTTTGGGGGCCACATTCCTGGATTACGGCAATCTCTCCGTAGTCCTTTTTGCAGATCAGATCATGGCCCGTTCACACGGGATCTTAGGCGTCGAGATCGGCGTGGGGATTACGGTCATGGCCGTCATGATCTCCATCTACAACAATCTGGCCTCGGCCGGAAAACAGGATGAGGGGTTATAGGCGATGTCTGATCTCATTCCCGTCCTTGTGGCCAAGTACAATTACTGGCTCTACATTGTCTTGATGATGATCGGGCTCTATGCCATGATCGCCAAGAACAACCTTATCAAAAAACTGGTGGGAATGAACATCTTCCAGACCTCCATCATCCTTTTTTATGTCTCCATCGGATGCAAAAAAGGGGCAGGCATTCCGATCATCCAGCATGGGCTGAACACCGGCCACCACGCCGTTGATCTCAGCCAGTATGTCAATCCGCTGCCCCATGTGCTGATGCTGACGGCCATCGTGGTCTCTGTTTCCACATTCGGCGTGGCCCTGGCCCTGGCCATAAAGATCTACCAAAAATACAAGACGCTGGAAGAAGATGAAATTCTCGCGCGATTGAGGCCCCGATGAACGACCATTACCCTGCCCTTCTGATTATCGCACCGCTTCTCTTCGCGTTCCTGGTCAGCGGCATGGCATGGATCAAGAAGGGTCTCTGCTACCCGCTGGCCGTTGTCGGCTCGGGCCTTTGCGCCTGGTTTTCGGTCCGGCTCCTGGTGGATGTCCTCCGGAACGGCGCGGTTCAGTACCGCTTGGGGGGATGGGAGACGCCCTGGGGCATCGGATATCAGGTAGACACACTGAACGCAATGGTCCTGGCAGTGGTATCTGTTCTGGCCTTTATCAATCTCCTGGCAACCCGCAGGAGCGTAGCCGCGGAGTTTCCTGAAAAGGAAGGCGCCTTCTATACCCTCTATCTCCTCTTTACAGTAGGCCTGGTCGGCATGGTAGTGACCGGAGACCTCTTCAATCTCTATGTCCTGCTGGAGGTGGCCTCCCTGACCAGTTACGCCCTGATCGCCCTGGGAGGGCCCCGTGCCCCCCTGGCCAGCCTCAACTACCTCTTCATCGGGACCATCGGCGGCTGTTTTTATCTCCTGGGCGTAGGATACCTCTACATCATGACCGGTTCCCTCAACATGTCGGATGTGGCATCCCTCCTCCCTGCCATCTATTCGTCAACAGCCGTATGGGTGGCCTTCGCCTTCTGCATGGTCGGAATAGGCGTCAAAATGGCCTTCTTCCCTCTTCATGGCTGGCTTCCCAATGCATACACCTGTGCGCCCTCTGCGGTGAGCAGCCTCATCGCGCCCCTCATGACCAAGGTCATGGTCTATGTGATGATACGCCTCATGCTCTCGGTCTTCTCTATTGACTTCACCCTCTCGATTCTGAATCTGGGGGATGCGATGGTCTGGCTGTCTATCCTGGCCATTGTCATGGGGGCCTCGCTGGCCCTGGCCCAGAAAAACCTCAAAAGGATGTTCTGTTACATCATTGTCTCTGAAATCGGGTACATGGTGGGAGGGGCATGGCTCGGCAATGCCGCGGGCATGACAGGGGCGATCCTCCACATCCTTAACGACGCGCTCATGACCATTACCCTCTTTCTGGCAGCCGGTAATATCTATTACCGGGTCAACGGGCTGGAGTTCCACCAGTTGCGGGGGCTCTTTCACCGGATGCCGCTGACAATGGCCTGCTTTGTGACGGCCGGTCTGAGCATCATCGGGGTGCCGCCCACCTGCGGATTTTTCAGCAAATGGTACCTTATCACCGGGGCCCTTCAGGCAGGGGAGTACGGCTTCGTAGCAGGGCTCCTGTTCAGCAGCCTTGTTAATGTGATCCTCTTTTTCAGGGTGATTGAGATCAGCTACTACGGAGATATGCAGCAGGCCCACGGCCATGGATCTCCGTCGGAGCCAAGGACAGAGGCCCCCGCAACCATGCTGACCCCGCTCTTGATTGTCTCAACGGGGCTGGTGATCATCGGCATGTATACGGGGACGATCGTAACGACCCTCATCAATCCCGTTATCCCCGCGGCCCTGGCGCGGTAGGGGTGCAGGATGCTGGATACTCGATTCTGGCTACTGGATGTTCATCGCTTTCAGTTTTGAGCTTTTAGCTTTGGGCCTTTGACTTTATCAACTTTTCTGCTTTTCAACTTTAGTCACTTGAAACGTTAAATAACTTCAGGCACGTATCGTGGAACCCATCGTCTCCATAAAGCCGTTCATCGCCGTGCTGGTGTCCATCGCCGCGGTCCCGCTCCTGATCCTCAGCAGACGGGCCAATATCAGGGAGTCCTGGACATTCATCGCCGCCATTCTAAAATTCCTCATTGTCCTCTCCATGCTCCCCGTCATCCTCAAGGGACACCAGATGGTCTTCACCCTCGCAGAGGTGGTTCCGGGAGTCGCCATCCGGTTCCGGGTCGATTCCCTCGGGATGCTCTTTGCACTGGTGGCCTCCTCGTTGTGGATCGTCACCAGCGCCTATTCCATAGGATACATGCGGGGGCTCGATGAACACAGCCAGACCCGGTATTTCTGTTTTTTTGCCCTGGCCCTTTCAGCCACGATCGGGGTGGCCTTTTCCGCCAACCTCCTGACCCTCTACCTCTTCTACGAGATGCTCTCCCTGGCCACCTATCCCCTGGTGACCCACCACCAGGACTCAGAGGCCCGGGCCTCCGGCCGCAGGTACCTGACCTATATCCTGGGTGCATCCATAGGGTTGGCCCTCCCGGCCATGCTGATCTGTTACACCCAGGCCGGAACCCTCGAGTTTTCGAATCAGGGGCTTCTGGCCGGAACCGCTTCCAAAGGGCTTGTGACGCTCCTCCTCCTGATGTTTCTCTTCGGCTTTGCCAAGGCCGCCATTATGCCGTTTCACGCGTGGCTCCCTGCGGCCATGGTGGCCCCCACGCCGGTGAGCGCCCTCCTCCATGCGGTGGCCGTTGTGAAGGTGGGGGTTTTCAGCATTGTCCGCGTGTTGACAGGGGTATTCGGGATCGACCTGTTGTCGACCCTTCATCTGGACACCCTCATCTGCATCATCGCATCCTTTACCATTATTGTTGGGTCCCTCATCGCCCTTACCCAGGACAACCTGAAACGCCTTCTCGCATTTTCCACCATTGCTCAGCTGTCCTATATCGTGCTGGGGGTGGGTCTCCTCTCCCCCAAGGGGATGACCGGAGGGATGCTCCATATCGCCATGCATGCCTTTGGAAAGATCACCCTCTTTTTCTGCGCCGGGGCCATCTTTGTGGCCACGGGGAAACGAAATATCAGCGAGATGAAAGGGCTGGGGAGAAGAATGCCCCTGACCATGATTGCCTTTTTCATCGGCAGCCTGAGCATTATCGGGCTTCCGCCGACAGGCGGTTTCATGAGCAAGTGGTATCTGGTCCTGGGAACCCTTCAGGCCGACCAGATTCCCATACTGGTGGTGCTCCTGGCCAGTTCCCTTCTCAATGCGGCCTACTTGTTCCCCATTACCTACAGGGCTTTTTACTGCCCCCCGGAGGAATCGCTCTGCGAGAAGGGGATAAAGGAGGCGCCCCTATGGTGTGTGGTTCCCCTTGCCATCACCTCTGCAATCTCGCTGGTGCTCTTTTTTTACCCCGGCGTTTTCCTGAGACTTGCGGAACTCGTGGCCGCCAAATAGGAGAAAACACCATGGACCCAAAAAAGGAGTTTGATTTCTTTGACAGACCCAAGGTGATCCGGGGGCTGTGGATATCTCTATATGTTGTGTGCGGGCTCCTTATCATCCCGGATTTCTTTAGCCGGGCGGAGCCCCATTTCGGGTTGGATGGCTTCTTGGGGTTTTACGCCCTGCTGGGCTTCGTGTCCTGCTCTGTGCTAATCCTTTTCTCAAAAGCGGTGGGCCTCCTGTTGAAGAAGCGGGAGGATTACTATGATGACTGATTTTCCTCCGGGCATCATCCTTATTGCGGGGGCGTTTCTTGTCCCATTTTTCAAGGGCAAGACCCGGAGCCTTTATACCATCCTGCTGCCGGCAGCGACCTTCTTCTACATCTCCCAGATATCCTCGGGAAACGCAGGGGCCATCCATTTCTTCGGATTCGATTTGACCCTTCTGAGGGCGGATAAATTGAGCAAGGTCTTTGGTTATATATTCACGTTGAATGCCTTTGCCGCCTTCATCTACGCCAGCTATCTGAAAGACAGCGCCCACCATATGGCGGCCCTCGTGTATATCGGGAGTTCTCTGGGGGTGGTCTTTGCCGGCGATCTGGTAAGCCTCTATTTCTTTTGGGAGACCATGGCCGTTGCGTCCACTTTTCTGATCCTGGCCCGGAGGACGCCCAAGGCCCAGGAGGCGGCCATGCGGTACATCCTCATTCACATCTTCGGGGGTCTCCTGTTGCTGGCAGGGATTATCCTCCATATTACTCAGACCGGCTCGGTTGCATTTGGTCCCATGGCAGACCGAAACCCCGCCACCTGGCTGATCCTCATCGGTATCCTGGTCAATGCGGCAGCCCCCCCTTTTTCTGCCTGGCTCTCCGATGCCTACCCCGAATCCACGGTGGTGGGGGGCGTGATCCTGAGCGCTTACACGACCAAGACGGCGGTTTACACCCTGGTGAGGGGATTTCCGGGGTGGGAGATCCTGGTCGTGGTGGGATGCGTCATGACCCTTTACGGGATCATCTACGCCCTCCTCGAAAACGACATGCGAAGGATCCTGGCCTACAGCATTATCAATCAGGTGGGATTTATGGTGACCGGCGTCGGGATCGGCACCGCCATGTCCCTCAATGGCAGCGTGGCCCATGCCTTCTGCCACATCATCTACAAGGCCCTTCTGTGGATGTCCGCGGGCTCAGTCCTTTATATGACGGGGAAAAGCAGGTGTACAGATCTCGGTGGGCTCTACAAGACCATGCCCTGGACCCTGATCTTTGGCGCGGTAGGAGCACTTTCCATCTCGTCATTCCCGGCCACGAGCGGATTCACAAGCAAGTCGTTGATTATCGACGGCGCCGTGCAATCGCACCTCTTCTGGGTATGGCTAATCCTGGAAATCGCCTCGGCGGGCGTGTTCCTCCATGCCGGAATCAAGTTTCCCTATTTTGTCTTCTTTGCCAAGGACAGAGGCCTGCGCCCGGGTGAAACGCACCTGTCCATGTTGACAGCCATGGGATTCATGTCGTTCCTCTGCATCTTCCTGGGCCTCTATCCGCAACCCCTCTATGATCTCCTCCCCTTTGAGGTCTCCTACCAGGCCTACACTTTTCACCATGTCATGAGCCAGTTGCAACTTCTAATGTTCTCGGCCCTTGTCTTCTTTCTCTTCCTTCCACTCCTCAAGAGGACAGAGACCATCTCTCTGGACACCGACTGGTTCTACCGCAAGGGGGGGAGGCTCTTCTATCGTTTCATGGCCAGAACGCTCAACCCCATTAACGCGGTCTGTGAACAATTTTTTATCGGCGGGCTCGTCCGAATCGTCGCTCATCTCTTCAGGGACATCATTGCGAGGCTTTCTCTTTTCGTGATGGTCACCTTCTGGATGCTGACAGGATTACGCGGAGAACGACTGCGAATGAAAAAACTCAACCTTTATGCCGACGTCATGGGCGGTACCTGCCCCGTCGGGTTGGGGGCGGCCGCCGCCACGGCATTCCTTGTACTGGTCTTTGTTCTGATGTAAAAGGATAACTCTGGCCGAACCGCAAAGAGGCCAAAGACGCGAAAAAGTCGTGGCGGGTATTCGTTAACTCATCTGTAAATAAAAACTCTCTGTGCCTCTGTGCCTTTGTGTGAGATATTTCCGTGTGAGACAATTTAAAGGCAGCGATGCCGCCCTGGGCATTTATAATCGGAGGAAACCCCATGGTCCCGTTTAAAGAGCTGAGAAAAATCCATCTGTTGGAAAACCTGACGGATTCCATGTTGGGGAGGATGTCGTCCCTGCTGCAGATGCGGCTATACGGGGCCGGCGATACCATCTTCCAACAGGGAGATGATGCGAAATTCTTCTATATGCTCAAGGAGGGAAAGGCGCTCCTGGAGGTGGATGTCTCGGAGACCATCAGCGTCTCCATGGGCGCAATCAAGTCCGGGTTCTGCTTCGGCTGGTCTGCCCTCCTTCCCGGCTCTCAGTATACCTCCACCGCTGTATGCGTGGAGCCGTGCGAGGTGATGAGCATACCGGGAGAGGATTTCTTAAACCTGATGGAAAAGGATCACAGCATGGGATATCGGGTCATGCAGATTATTGCCAGCATACTCAAGAGCCGCCTGGAGCGCCGAACCGAGCAGTTCCTGAAGGCCATCGAAAACCACCCCGACATCCAGCAACTATTTCAAAAGGAATAACCCGGTGACCGGGACCTCAACCCTTTCAGTACGCTCCGAATAGAATGTGCCGCCACGGTATGTTCTTCTGCAACAAGGTCTCGTCCTCCCCCCTGATCCGCCGGGCGCCGGTCTCTTTGGGTCCCTCTTCTCTCTACGCTGCGCCACCATTTAACACGCATGAAGCCTTGCAGATGTTTTCATTTTCGGGTAATGAGGACATCATAAAGCAACGGTTGTTTCAACCCGGAGCGCATATAGCCATAAAAAGGCAGCATCAGCACGGGCTGATCGTCTTTCTGTCGCACATTCCGCGAGACCTGCGTTTCACTTCGACCAGCAACGAAACAGGGGGAACCCATGAAATTGAAAACCAAACTGCTGATAGCCCTGAGTGTGATTGCTCTGCTGGATATGGTCATTCCCATTCCGTTTACGGCCCTGCTTCTCCTCTATGTGGTCCTCGAAAGACCGCCATGGTTCGAAACCTGGACCATGGAAATTTACAAGGGCTGACCAGCTCTTTCGGCCTGGGATGTCTGATGGTCTCATAAAGAACTATTCTATCGGATCTTCCACCTGAGATCAAATGGGGAGTTTCATCCAAAACGGGACGACCCCACAACCCAAAAGCGGCCAGGGGGCTGGGTAGTGGGTACTGGGTATTGGGTAGTGGACTGGTTCAGGGTTCAGGGTTGAACCAGCAACGAGCAACGAGGAACGAGCAACCAGCAACATTTCCTCTTTTTCGCAACAGAAAACCAGGCACTAACGAGATAGGGAGGAAAGCAGATAAAAAAACCGAACCAGGAAACCGCACGGGACCTACGAAACCATGAAAAGAAAACTTGCAAGTGTTCAACGGGTGTTGGAAATACGGTCTATTGAACAGGCCGATCTTATCGAGCTTGTCAGAATCCAGGGATGGCAGTGCGTCACCAGAAAGGGGGAATTTCGGGTCGGCGACCTGGGGGTCTATCTGGAGGTCGATGCCATTCCTCCCGATACGGAGACATTCCGTTTCCTCTGGCAGCCCAAAGCCGCCCCCGATCCCTCTGGCATCATTGCCCCTCTCCCCCCGCAGCCCCGGCCGTCCAACTTCCACATCCGCACCCTGAAGCTCAGGGGGGTTCTCTCCCAGGGTCTATTCCTGCCGCTCCACCTGTTTTCGCTCGGGGATGTTCAGGAGGGGGAGGATGTTACCGATCGTCTGGGTGTGGAGAAATATGAGCCGCCTCAGCCGACCCACATGGGCGAACGCCGTGGAAGGTTTCCGCCGATGATTCCCAAGACCGATGAAATCAGGGTGCAGAGCGCCCCCCAGGTCATCGAGGAGCTTCGGGGCCACCCTTATGTCATCACCCTGAAGGTGGACGGCACATCGGGAACCTTCTGCATCAATCCTCTTGACGGTGAGTTCCACGTCTGCGGAAGGACCCAAAGCATCGAACCCAATGACAACATCTACTGGCGCGTCGCCAGAAAACACCATATTGAGGACGCCCTGCGCCGACAACCCGATCTGGCCATCCAGGGGGAAGTGGCAGGGCCCGGCATTCAAAAAAACCGGCTCAAGTTGAAGGAAACCTCGTTATACGCCTTCGACGTGTTCGATATGAAGGAAGGTAGGTTCCTGGGTTACGATGCCATGCAGAAGGTGCTTGGCGAGATGGGGGTGCCGGCCGTGCAGATCTTGGAGAAGGGGAATGCCTTCCAGCATACGCTGGAGAGCCTCCTTGCCCTGGCTGAAGGGAAGTACCCGGGAACAAAGAACGAGCGAGAGGGCATCGTCGTTCGGCCGACGCGCGAAATGTACAGCGAAGCCCTCAATGGACGCCTTTCGTTCAAGGTCATCAGCAATCGTTTTCTCCTTAAGGAAGGCGAATGAACTACTCGGCCGCAAGCAGTTCTTGCCCTTAAAACACGATCAAAGGCTAGCCAAAGATATTTGAAATTTCATCGTGCAAACAATTCAGAATCCAGGAGTCAGAATGAAAAGACCGCCTGCAAAGAAGTTTCAAGATCTGGTTGTTTGGTAGAAAGCGCATCAATGTGTTCTGTCAGTATTTCGATATTGTCAAGTTATGGTGTGGGCTTGGTTATGTTATGAGAGTTTGATTCCTTCCATATAATTCCTTTTGCGCCGGAATCGAGGGCGAGCTGCATTCGCTCCACCAGGTTGCTGACCTTCATCAGGATGCCGCCGACACTCATTTTCTCCGGGATGACCGTCTGTTCCCTGGCCGGGTTTCACAAAAGGGCGGAGACAATAGAGATGTAAGGAGGCAACGGGCGACCCTACATGCTG
>ENA-OSEO01002016-OSEO01002016.1-sediment-metagenome-genome-assembly--contig:-NODE-2016-length-31740-cov-3.485393_pt1 | contig 31740 bp, 30 predicted proteins | sample MGYA00237883_ERZ534232 | MGnify/ENA metagenome assembly ERZ534232 | reverse complement strand
TGACAACGTACTTGGGACGGTTGGACCACCAGTTGACGCCGCCCGGTTCGCTGGTTTTCGGCGTGGTCTTTTCGAGATACGTTGCCAGGTTGTACAGGGACGCGTTGGGCGTCGGGTTGTAGCCGGGCAGGATATGGAACAGGATGCCGTGGTCCGTGGAGCCCTGGACGTTGGACTCGCCGCGCAGGGCGTTGACGCCGCCGCCGGCGCTGCCGATGTTGCCGAGCAGCAGCTGGATGATGCACATGGTCCTGATGTTCTGCACCGCCGTTGTGTGCTGGGTCTGTCCGAGAGCGTACAGGATCGTTCCGGCCTTGTCTCTGACACCTGTGGACGAATACATCTCGTAGACGGTTCTGAGGTCCTCGACGGGGGTTCCGGTAATGGCTGAGACTTTATCGAGATCGTAGCGCGAATAATGTTTCTTCAAAAGCTGAAATACGCAGCGGGGATTCTCGAGTGTGGGATCTTTTATCGGGATACCGCTTGCGTCCCGTTTAATGGCCCAGGAGGATTTATCGTATTTCCTGGTGCCCGGGTCATAACCGGAGAAAAGGCCGTCGTCGAAATCGAACTTGTCGTCGACGATGAAGGTTGCGTTGGTGTAATTCAGGACGTAGTCCTTGAAGTACTTATCATTGTCGAGTATGTACTTGATCATGCCGCCGAGGAAGGCAATATCGGTTCCCGAGCGTAATGGCGCGTAGAAATCCGCCCGGGCCGAAGTCCTGGTAAAGCGGGGATCGACATGGATGATTGCCGCCCCGTGTTCCTTCGCTCTCAATATCCACTTGAAGGCGATAGGGTGGTGCTCTGCGGCATTGCTGCCCATAATCAGGATAACATCGGCATTCTTCAAATCACAGTAGTGATTCGTCATCGAACCGCGTCCGAACGACTCTCCCAGAGCCGCTACAGAGGGGCTGTGTCAGACCCGGGCCTGGTGGTCGATGTAGACAAGACCCAGGGCGCGGGACTTGGCGCTCATGACCCAGCACTCCTCGTTGTCCACGTTGGAGCTGCCGTAGTGGCCGATCGCCTCGCAGCGGTTCACCAGCTCGCCCTTGTCATTCCTCTCGATAAAATGCTTGTCACGCGTGTCCTTGACCAGGCGGGCAATCCGGGAAATCGCAAAGTCCCAGTCCTTTTCTTCCCACTTGGTCCCGTACGGCTTGCGATACAGCACCTTGGTGAGACGGTGCTTGTTGGCCTCGGTCAGATCGAAGAAGCTGGCTCCCTTGGCGCACAGCGACCCTTCATTGATGGGATGGTCCGCGTCGCCTTCGATATTGAATATCTTGCCGGTTACCTTGTCGACACTGCAGATGAGACCGCACCCCACCGAGCAGTAGCAACAGACCGTCGTGACCTGCTTGGCCGCCCTGAGCCGGTTCATCTTGTTGAGCTGGCTCGCGTACGCTTTCGTCGGGTTCAGGTTGATGCCCAGAGAGGACAGGGCGATACCCGACCCGACCGCGCCGGAGATAGTTAAAAACCCTCGTCTCGTAACATCCATAAAAGCCTCCTTTTACTTATATGTCATTTATGACATATGCAGGTTTCCTTCCGTTTGTCAATATGTTAGTAATAACATAATATTCCAGGCGGGCTTTGCGCCAGCCTCTCGTTTAAGAAACGGATGAGGGGGATGATCCGAAATCGTTCCACTCGTTGCAGGCTGCGGGGACGTACCCCTTTTCCTGCATGATCACGTCGAGGTGGGTAAGCCCCATGGAGACGACATCGAAATCATAATCGGCAAGATCGCTGACGCGGTTCAGGGTGACGATATACCGCTTGCATTCTTCGCAGGCGAACGCGGTTTCCCGCTCTTTTCCCTCGACAAAGAAATAGGGCGTTCCCTCTTCTTTCCCTTCGTGTCCGCAGTACGGGCACAGGACGCGGTCGAAACGCCATTCGTGCCGGCATCGGGGACAGTGGAGCAGACGCTGGAAGGTCTTATCCTTAATGACGGCCATATCGGGAAAGGCGCCGCAGATCGGGCAGTACCCCTTGTCCCAGGATATATCTCCGAGCTGAACGGCGATTGCTCTCGCTTTCATTTCCAGGACCGGCCTGAGGATGCTGATCAGGACCAGGCGCAGAACCTCCGCCCTGATGCCCAGCGTTGCGGACCAGTACCGGACAAGCCCGTCGTCAAGCTCGGGAAAGGGAGTAAAGTATTCTTTCAGTAGTATGCGCGCATTCTTGACGCCGGCTTCGATCTTCCCCAGTTCCTCCGCAAGGCTTGGAAAGCCGTTCGCAATCGACGGGATCACGGCAGACGCGATTTTTTCCCACGGCTCGTCGGGGTGCAGCAGGGATATCTGCCTGCAGACAGGCACCCCCCCCTGCAACCGGCCCGTATCGATCTGTGACACATCAACGTCCATACAGATTCCCTCCTCGACGAGGCGTTTCCGATCCAGCAGGATCGCCGTGAAAGCGAGAAGGATGTTGCGGCTGTGCGGATTCGCTGCGTTCATTTCTTTTATCTGCTCTTCCAGCCTCGACAAACCTTCGGTCTTTCTTTTCATCTCATAACCTCTCGATGCGGCATGGTGTTGCCGGGTGTCCCGCGCTCCGTCCGGAGCGAATCCACACGCCGGGGATTGGCTATGTCATAACTGACATAATGTTGGTTCGACCTGATACACTGAATGCGGACGGGAAGTCAATCCCTAATCGACATGATACTGGGGAAAGCCTGAAAGCTGTGCTCCGGCATGCCGGGCGCGTATATGGGAGACTGCGGTCTCCGCGCGCCGCGTGCGATTCTTTCCGGAGCGGCCGGAACGGAGGAACATGCTCACTTTTCGTGATTATGTTAAAATTAACATGTTCCGCTTGACTTTGCGTAACCTTTATATGTTATAAATAACATGTTCTGCTTGACATTCAGGTTTCGTTCGCCTATAAGGCCTTTCGTGTCATAAATGACATATGTTTCGCAGGTGGGTGCGCCGTGTCAGCCATCCGACACATACTACCGGAAAAGGAGCCTTATCATGCGTCGATACAGTACAGCGATTATCAGTGCTCTCGTCATTCTGGGATCTTCTTTTTCAGCCGCCGCCGGCGAAAAACTGCTGGTTGCCGTCGCCGCTAATTTCATCCTCCCCTCCGGAGAGCTGGCTGAGATGTTTGAGGCCCGGACGGGGATACCCGTCGAAGCGACGTACACGTCGACGGGGAAATTGTACGGCCAGATCATCCAGGGGGCGCCCTACGATCTCTTCTTTGCCGCCGATGAAAAGAGACCAAACCTCCTCTTTGAGAAAGGTCTCTGCGATACGCCCTTTGTCTATGCGCAGGGACAGGTGGTGGTCTGGACGGCGAATCAGGAGCTGTGCGGAGCGGCCGGCTGGCAGGCAGTGGTGAAGAATCAGAAGGTTCTGAAGATCGCCATCGCCAATACCGAGAGCGCGCCCTACGGCACCGCGGCGATGATCGCCCTCCGGAAGGCAGGATTGTGGGATATGCTGAAAGAGAAGTATGTCTTCCCCCAGACGGTGGCGCAGGCCTTTCAATATGCCGAGACGAAGAGCGCCGAGGCAGGATTCTGCGCCTATTCGTCCGCCCTTTCGGACAAGGGGAAAGGCGGGTGCTTCTACCTCGTTCCGGAGGCCCCGGCGGTCGTGCAGGCCGCCTGCATCCTCAAGCGGACGGAACACCGGGCGGCCGCCGAGCAGTTTGCCGCATTCGTGCAGTCGCCCGAGGCTCAGAAAATAAAAGAAAAGTACGGGTATCGATAGATGGACCTGACGCCGCTCTGGCTCTCACTGAAACTCGCGCTCATGACGACCGTCGTGCTCGTTATCCTGGCGGCGCCGCTGACCTACCTGCTCGTATATGTCCGCTTCGCCGGCAAGACATTCTTCGAGGCCTTCCTCACCCTTCCCATGGTCCTCCCGCCGACGGTCCTCGGTTTTTACCTGCTCCTGGTCATGACGCCACAGGGGAATATCGGCCGTTTCTGGCAGGCCGTCACCGGGTCGCCCCTGATCTTCACCTTCGCGGGGATCGTCGCGGCGTCGCTCGTCTACAGCCTGCCCTTCGCCATTCAGCCCATGAAGGCGGCCTTCGAGAAGATCGACCGCCGCCTCCTTGAGAGTTCGTATGTCCTGGGCCTGTCGCCCCTGTCGACCTTCTTCAGGGTGATTATCCCCAACGCCCTCAATGGGCTGGCGGCATCGGCGATCCTGGTCTTCATACACACCCTCGGCGAGTTCGGGGTGATCCTCATGGTCGGGGGGAGCATCCCCGGCGAAACGAAGGTCGCGTCCATCGCGATCTATGAGGCGGTCGAGGCGCTCCGCTATCGGGATGCCGCCGTGATGTGCCTGATACTGGTGCCGGTCAGCTACCTCTTCCTTCTCCTCATCAACCGCCTGACCCGGAGGCAGATCTATGGAACTTAACGTCTCGATAAAGAAGAAACTGCCCCACTTTGATCTCGACGTCTCTTTTTCCTGCCGCAGGAGCCGTCTCCTCGCCCTGGTGGGACCGTCGGGGGCGGGGAAGACGACGATCATCAGGATACTGGCGGGACTCGACCGGCCCGACGAAGGACGGATTACCTATGACGGCGAGACCTGGGTGGATACGGAAAAAAAGATATTCCTCCCGCCGCAGGAGCGGCACCTGGGGTACGTCTTCCAGGAGTACACCCTGTTCCCGCATCTGACGGTTGCCGGGAACGTGGCCTTTGCCGCCGCCGACAAAAGGGACGTCGATTCCCTGCTCAAGCGTTTCAATATCCGGCATCTGAAAGATCGGAAGCCCGATATGATATCGGGGGGTGAGCGCCAGCGCTGCGCCATCTGTCAGGCCATGGCCCGGCATCCCCGTCTTCTCCTCCTGGACGAACCCTTTTCCGCCCTCGACGCGGTGACCCGGCAGAATCTCCGAGCGGAGCTGCGGATGCTGAAACAGGATCTGTCGATCCCCGTGATCCATGTCACCCACGATATCTCCGAGGCCCTCTATCTGGCGGACGACGTGCTCCCCATGGTGGGAGGGAGGATCGTGAGAAAATGGATGGTCCAGTTCATGCTGAAGGGACGCCCACCCGCGCAGCAAGGGATTGCTGAAGGTATGAACGGTTATGATCATGATTCCCGCGATCGGGAAGATCTCTCTATTCTGTATGATTCCCTGAAGGCGGTGCAGTAGTGAATATCGGCCCCTATTCCTTTGACGAGTACATCCACCTGGTAAAATCCTTTCACGGCCACGTTGCCCCCGGCATGATCATCGGGGGGATCATGGTCGACATGGCGCTCAACAATACACCGGCGGGAGAATTCTTCGACGCGCTGTGCGAAACGGAAAGCTGCCTCCCCGACGCGGTCCAGCTCCTGACTCCCTGCACGGTGGGGAACGGGTGGCTCCGGATCGCCAATGTGGGGCGGTACGCCGTCACGCTCTACGAAAAGTATAAAGGCGAAGGCATCCGGGTCTATCTCGATTCGTCGAAGCTTGACGCGTGGCCGGGGATCAAAGAATGGTTTTTCAAACTCAAGCCGAAGAAAGAGCAGGATTCGAAGGCCCTCTTCCAGCAGATCCGCGATGCGGGAACGAATCTGTACAGCCTGCAGAAGGTGCGGGTCCAGCCGCAGTTCCTGGAAAAGCGGTCGAAGGGAATCATCGCCGTCTGCCCCCTGTGCGGCGAGGCCTATCCCTCGAAGGACGGCGAGGTCTGCCGGGCCTGCGGCGACCGGACACTGTACGCGGACATCGCCGCTTCCTCCCCCGCTTCCGCGGCGAAGAGGCCGCCGTTGCGGGCTGTATCGGTGGAAGATGCCGTCGGGCGATCCCTGCTCCATGACATGACCCGCGTCGTTCCGCACAGCGAGAAGGGCCCCGCGTTCAATAGCAGCCATGTTGTTGAGAGGGAGGATATCGACCTGCTCCTGACAATGGGGAAAAAGCGGCTCTACGTCGCGGGGAACGACGAACCCGGCAATGAATGGGTCCACGAGAACGAGGCGGCGGTGGCCGTAGGCCGGGCGATGGCCGGAGACGGCGTCGCCTTCACGGATGCCCCCAGCGAGGGGAAGGTGACCTTCGCCGCCGGGCGTGACGGCCTGCTCGTGGTCGACGAGGAGCGGCTCATGCACTTCAATCGCGTCCCCGATGTAATGTGCGCAAGCAGGCAGACCTGTTCGACAGTTTCCACAGGCGACAAGATCGGCGGGACGCGGGCTATCCCGCTCTACATTGCCCGGGACACCCTCGACAGGGCTCTTGCCGTGCTCGGCGAGAGGCCGCTCTTTTCCGTCCTTCCCCTGCGGAAACCCCGGGCCGGTATCCTGGTGACCGGAACGGAGGTATATGAGGGGCTGGTGCAAGACGGGTTCGTTCCCGTCATGCGGAAGAAACTGGAACGCCTGGGCGCCACGGCCATTCACTCGCGCATCGTTCCCGATGACCGGGACGCCATCGCCGGCGCGGTCGGGGAACTGATCGGGGAGGGGATCGACCTGCTCGTCACGACCGGGGGACTGTCGGTGGACCCCGACGACGTCACCCGCATGGGACTGGAAGACGCCGGGGCAACGGACGTACTCTACAGTGCTCCCATACTGCCCGGGGCGATGACCCTTATCGCACGCATCGGAGACGTGCAGGTTATCGGCGTCCCCGCCGCCGCGCTCTATTACAAGACGACCAGTTTTGATCTGCTCGTTCCGCGCCTGCTGGCCGGTCTTACCATATCCCGGGATGACCTCGCGCGGATGGGAAGCGGCGCCTTCTGCCTCGAATGTCCGAACTGCACGTTTCCCCTGTGTCCGTTCGGTCGATAGAGACGCCCGCCCGCCGGCAACTCTGCGCTGCATATGCCGCAACCATTATTGCATTGACTCACAGGACTCTTTTCCGTATAGTTTCACGGCAATAGTGTCTCAAACAGCTTTATCAGCTTTAAGCGGTCGAGTGTCATCATGGAAATACGCCATAAAATCTGGATCGAACAGAACGGGAAAGTCCTTTTTGGTGAAGGGCGCTACACGCTGCTCAAGGCGATCGAAGAATCGCGCTCCCTGAATACGGCGGCAAAAGAGCTCAACATGTCGTACCGGGCCGCATGGGGCAGGCTCAAGGCCTCCGAGGAACGCATGGGAATGAAACTGGTGGAGCGGTCACAGGGAAAGGGTATGGACCTGACGGACGAAGCGAAAAGACTCGTCACGGAATTCGACCGGCTGGAACATAAAACCGAAAAGTTCCTGAAAGAGACCGGCCGTACACTCTCCGGATTATTCACGGACAAATAATCACATCTCTGCCGCGGCCCCGAGACAATTTTGTATCGCCTCTCGCCTTCATTTGTGATATGAGGTCCAAAAACTGAGAAGGAGGGTAGTTTTATGTCTGAGCAGAAATTGGGAAATCCTGCCGTCGTGGGATTGGCGGGGTTCGGGTTGACAACGCTTGTACTGCAGTTTCACAATGTGGGCTGGTGCGGGGCCGGCCCGGTAATATCGCTGGGTCTGATCTTCGGAGGACTGGCTCAGATGATCGCCGGTCTGCAGGAAATGAAAACGGGAAACAATTTCGGATACAGCGCCTTCACCACTTACGGAGCCTTCTGGATTTGTCTGGCTGTCATTCTTCTTTTCAATCATTTCGGCATTTATAAAGCGAGCACGACCGATGTGGGCTGGTTCCTGGTTGCCTTTACGATTTATACGGCAATCATGTGGGTCGGTTCTATGCGGGTAAACGGAGCCCTCGCGCTCACCTTTACGCTTCTTCTGATCGGATTTATCCTCCTTGATTTGGCCCATTTCGGATTTCCGGCCCTGACAAAGGTTGCCGGGTACGAATTGATGGCCTGCGCCCTGATGGCCTGGTATACCATGGCACACATCATCCTGGGCGATGTCTTCGGAAGGGATGTGCTCCCGGCCGGCAAACCCTGGATTAATTAGGCGCCCTCAAAAAAATCCTTAGATAAAGATAGGGGCATGGCACGTGCTTGCAACACGTGACATGCCCCTATTTCTGCTCCATTGCCCGGTTTTACCACACTGCCGGCGCAATACCGCGCAACATGTCCATTCCAATACGCATCAGTTACCGTTACTCGAACGGTTCATCGTCCCACCACGGATAAAACTCGGCCATATCGGTACTGGGTCTGCCCGTGAATCGTGCGGGCCTCTTTTCCAAAAAGGCCGTCCTCGCCTCATTGCCGTCCGTCGAGTTTCGCGTGCAGTAGACGGCGCGCGAATCGATTTTGTGGGCGTCCATGGGATGATCCGAACCGAGCATGCGCCACATCATCTGGCGCGTGAGAGAAATGGAGACGGCGGACGTCGTGTCGGCGATCTCCCGGGATGATCAACGAGGTGGTTGACTACGGCGCCGTCCCCGCGGAAAAGGGGCTGATTCTGCAGGATGGGCCGGGGTATGATGCCGATTCCATGACGGGGTTCGCGGCGAGCGGGTCCCAGTTGATGCTCTTCTCCACGGGCAGAGGAACGCCGGCCGGATTCCCCACCATTCCCGTCATCAAGGTGGCGAGCAACAGCCGCTTGTACGGAACCATGAAAGACGACATGGACATCAACGCCGGGGACCTGGTGGAAGGAAAGCCCCTCAAGGCGCTGAGAGACGAGATGATCGATCTGATGATCCGGGTGATCAACGGCGAGCCGACGAAACCGGAGGCCAACGGGATGGGGGTCTTTACCTTCATGACCGTTCACCCGCCTTTTTAACCCTTTCAGCCCCCATGGTCGCGGGATACCTGCCCCGGCTTCACGGCAAAGGCCCCGGCCTCCCTGTCGGGAGGATGGCCGGGGCCGCTTCACGCGGTGCGGGGCTGCTTATTTCCCGCGTTTCTTTCTTCCCACACCCGCCAGTCCGAGGAGCCCGGCGCCGAGGAGAAGCATGGTTCCCGGTTCCGGTACGGGAGCGCCCCCGCCCTGGGTTTGAAAGATAAGATTCTGATGTCCGTCGATGGACGCGATGGAAAAACGTTCCAGAAGGAGCGGCGAAAACTCCGATACGCCGCTCAGCGCGGCGAGATACTGGTTGGAGAGATTCAGCACCGTGCTGGGGCCGAAGAGCTGGAAGTCATCGCCATAGATCGTTTCCCAGAGACTCGCCTGGAGGGCGGCGCCGGCGGTTGTCGATTCCGTGGGAGCGTATTCGTTCATCAGCCACGCGAGCCTGGCATCGTCGATGCTCTCCTGGGTCATGTTGTACACGACCCCCTTATTGATCGTCGAATCGAGATCCGTGCAGAAGGCCGCGAGCGGTTCGCTCCACCCCATGTCGGGATCGAAGAAGGAGACGGCGAATTCCCCCGCATAGTTCGACACGTATGAGCCGGACGGATGTTCATAATTGACGCTCATGACATCCCAGTCCATGATCTTCAGCTGGGTGTAGGTGGCCGATGCCGTGGGGGGAACGCACAGAATGAAGAGGATACAAAGAAACATGGATAAAACCGAGATTCCCTGCCGTGCACCAAAAATTATGTTTTTCATGATTTCGCTCCTTTCAAAAAAACGATTCTCACCCCCCATGATTGGCCTTTCCCCAAATGGCCGGTCTGTGATGGGTGAGATGGTCTTTTCTCTTGGTGCGTAGGATGGCAGGCAGGCAGGGTATTGTAAATACTACTAAAGTAGGATTTTTGAGTGTTTTCGGAGGGTTTTGAACGGTTTTCTCACGGTTGGCGGGTGTGAAGGAGGAAAAACCGGCGTGAGGCGTCTTTCAAAAGGCGATTGCGGCCTGAGCCGGATTCCCCCGATGAGGGGGACGGCGGGCATAAAAAATCCCCGGTCATGTCACATGACCGGGGACCTTTTTGCTGGGGGAGGATAGGGCGATTACTCCCTCGGTATACGGGGCGGGAGTTCGGACCGCCCTTTCCTTGCCCGGAGGGCGAGGACTTTCCGCCGCCGCTCTCAGGGATGCTCCGCGTCGTACCACTCAAAATACAAAAGGGTACAGTTCTTCCCTGACGCGACCAGCGCCTTCTTGTTCTCGTCGGTGAGATCAAAATCCGTTGTCTTCACCCCGAGAGAGTCGATGTAGATGGTTCGCGACCAGTCGTCGCCGTGCAGGTGATAACTGAGCTGGGCCTCCAGAAGGGTGTGAATGAGGGCCCAGGAGTAGTCGAAGAAATCGTCTATTTTTTGATGCTGTGGCTCCGCGTGATCCCGGAACATGGCAATCTCGCTTTTCGTGTCGAGCCGGAAACCCAGCGTCTCCTTGTTCAGAACGTACTTCGATATGGGCCGTTCCCTTCTCTCCACGGAACGGTTTATTCTTTGGTAGTACTCAGGCTCGGCGTAGTTCTTCGATCCCCGTTTCAGATATTTCTTCCGGTCGAAGAGCTTGACGGGATAGTTATCCAGCACGCCCCCGTCCACGTACACATCGCCGCGGGCGCTCCGCCGGGCGGCAAAGAAGGGATGGACATGGAAATCCGCACGGCGTCGGCCACGCACATCCGGGGCGTGTGTTCCGCCGAGAATACCTCCGAAAAGGCGGTGGAGAGGTTCGTGCCCATGAAATACATGGATCGGAACCCCTTCTTCTCCTTCAGCGCCTCGATATCGGCGAAGGTCGACTCGCTGTTCCCCGTCTTCTCCCTGATCAGTCCGCCGATCCAGTCGCGGAAATAGTCCCCTTTGTACCAGCCGAACTGCTGCACCAGCCGTGCCGCGTCCCTCCCGACGCCCCAGGAGTCGTCCATGAAATTGTTGAAATCGAGGGACCATATGATGTCCCGTGTCTCCTCGCCGGAGAAACCAAGGCCGAGAATGACCGCGTTGATCGCCCCCGCCGACGTCCCCCCGATCCGCTCGATATCCGCCAAAATGCCCCGCTCCTCAAGTACCTCCAGGGCGCCGAGATAAGCGATCCCCTTGACGCCGCCCCCCTCGAAAACCAGATTTCTGAAGTTGTATGTCATGGGACCTCCTGTAGACATGAAAATGGAAAGGGGGGAACGTCCGGCTTCAGCCGCGAGCGAAGCGAGTCGGACTGAAAGCTGATGCTGGGGCTATGGGTTGCTTTGACCTGGTGCCGGGAACTTGGTTATCAAGCGTCTCTTTATGTTCGCGAGAAGCCCCGCCCCCTTCGCTACCTGATCTGTTGCGCCCAGCGCCTGATACTCTCCGTTCACCAATTGATATGCAGTTTCGAGTTGAGCATTCGGCAGCGTTCTCCCAGCAAGGCCTGCGACGGTTACAACAGATGGCTGACTGTCTGCGAGTATCTCTTGGCTCACGGCCATCGCAACATAGAACTTGAGGTTGTTCTTGTCGGCTGCGGTAAGACCATCTGCGTGCTGCGAGAGGAATGCTTCGGTCTGTTTCATCAAATCCGCGCAGGCACGGTAAAGCGCGATTGGGTAGCTTGCGTTGAACAGACTCTGGTACTCAGCCTCTTGTTTCATAAGGGAGGATGGCCGAGCGCGAGCAGTATCGGGGCGACTGAGCGCTATTGCCATGATGGCCTGTGCCATTTGAGGAATGCTAATGATCCTACTGATGGGTTTGCCTTCGTTCTTGTAGTAGTTTTTGCGGCGATCATAGTACAAGCCGAAAGGCTTCAGATACTGCTCTATGTCTCGATGAATACGATCAGTTGCCCTAAGTGATGCCGGGGGAATGGCTGTTTGGCTATTGGTTGCTTTAATGATTCTGTCTCGGCTTTCGAATGCGTTCGGTACAATGACTCGCACGAGAATGTTACGGACTTCGCGGTCTGTATTGCAGGTGGATACATATGCGTGGATCTCGGTTGATGTCTGCAGGCCGTTGACAATTTCCGGATTTTCAATAGTGATAGTCTTGCCGCTTTGAGTGGCACGGGTCGCGAGGACGCTGACTCCATTGTTGAGCCACCAAAAATCCTCGGCGCCGGGGTGCTGTAAGGTCTCCTGTATCTGTTCGTTCACCTGAGTCTTGCCTTGGTAATCCCTTACATTCGCCTCGAATATTTGCCTGACGATACGGCCTTGGCTATCAGTGATAAAGCGATAGAAGTCCTTGATTGCCGTGAGGCATACGAATGCCACATCACCGGTCGAGGAGATCGGGTTCTCTGCTAACTTGAGTTCGTAAGAGGTCGTAGGGGTGCGCCGAGCCAAGTCAAGCAGGTCGCGTGCTCCAAGGAATGTGAAGCCAAACTCCGCAGATGAGAAGTGCTGCTTGACCGCCGCCTCAATTCGGCTAACTTTGCGTTCGACATTGGGATGGACTTGATTCCCCTTGGTTGCGTAGTAGAACTGTACGGAGAGGCGGGGAAACTTTGCGGCCAGAGACTGGTAAGCGGTGCGGAAGCTTTCGGCTGCGTCGAGAAGCTGGGGATTGTATACGGCAGATAAGGTCGATAGCGGCTTGGACAAATCGAAGAGATCTTCAGCGGCCGCTGCGAATTTGTCCATGGCGGCCTCCGAAAAACTATCACTTGTTTTGGCCTGAAGCAGAGCGATTTCTATTTGAATGTTCCTTTTGAGGTCGGCCACATCCGTGTCTTCTTGGATCAACTCGCCGTTCACGAAGGAATGAAAGGCATCGATACCGCCATCACCGCCTCCTGCAACGATACCTGACTCGATTTCGCCATAGGATAAGTCGTAGTCCTTGAGTACCTGCTCAGCAGTGAAGAACTCGAAATAGGTTGACGCGTCGAGCCCAGGAGCTAACGCTTGTCTCTGCTGTCCAAGGACTTGATCTAAGATGATTCGGTCGTTCGTCGCCACAGTTGCCTCCTTTCAGTCGATGCCCCAACGCGTCAGCTGATTAACTGCCGCGTTCCTCCTGGAGCTCAGCGAAGGGGGGGCTAATTATTCTTTAGTTTCTGTATATCTCGACCACCGAGCGGTACATACTCCATTCTTCAAAACGTTTTCCCTTATAAATCCCAAGATACGATTAAGCAGGGAATCTCTTTAACAGTTCAACATATAGTCTCTTCCCGGTCATTTCTCAACCCCTTATTTCCGTTCCGTGTTCTGAAAAACCGGGGTATGCATCCCGTGGTTGACAGAGACGGAAACAATGTGCGAACAAGGAGCCAATGAAAACACATGAGGGGGCTCTGGAGATGGAAAAGGGAGTGTTCGAACGGAAAGTCAAGGAGATTGCCGATCTGATTCTGAAGGCGCGTACTGTTGTGGTGTTTACCGGGGCGGGGATCAGCACCGAGTCGGGCATTCCCGATTTCCGTTCCCCCGGCGGCGTGTGGACGAAATACGACCCCCGCGAGTTCACCTTTCAGAAATTCATCGGCGATATCGAGGCGCGCCGTCGCGCCTGGCAGTTCTTCCGCGCCATCCCCTGGACGAAGGTGCAGCCGAACCGGGCCCACTACGCCGTGGCCGAGCTTGAAAAGCTGGGGAAGCTGGACTGCGTCATCACCCAGAACATCGACGGTTTGCATCAGCTGGCGGGCAATTCCCCCGACCGGGTGATCGAACTCCACGGGACGACGCGGTACGTCATCTGCCTGGACTGCAAGAAACGCTGGACCCGCGAGGAGATCGAGGGATGGCTCGAAGACGGCGTGGAGATACCCATGTGCGACGCCTGCGGGGGGATCATGAAAGCGGCGACCATCTCCTTCGGGCAGGCCATGCCCGAGGAGGAGACGCGCGAGGCGGAGGAACGGTCACGCCGGTGCGATCTGTGCATCGTCATCGGTTCGTCGCTGGTCGTCTATCCAGCCGCCTACATGCCCATCTACGCGGTCCGGAGCGGGGCAAAACTGGCCATCATCAATAATGATCCCACACCGATGGACGACGAGGCGACAGTTGTTCTGCACACCGGCGCCGGCGACGCCATGGAGCGAATCCTGGAACTCGTCAAGGCCGGGTGGAAGAAAGAATAGAGGCGGCAGAAACGACCGCACCGCATATTCTTTCTCACGTGTGCGGACCTGCTTTAACAGGCAGAGAGAAACCAGAATCCCTTTGACAGCGGCCCGATCCCTGTGAAATACATCCCGGGTAAATCCCTTCCAATGGGGCAGTCCGTTCAGATGAGACTGCCTGAGCGGGGATGCCCCGGTTGTATGAATCGGGATGTCTGAAAACAACAGATAAGGAGACCTCGTGTGACAACAGACAGTTCATTGCTCGTCGACAGGGACGGCGCTCTGTGCACCCTGACGATCAACCGCCCGGAAAAATTGAACGCCCTTTCTCCTGCGTGTCTGCGCAAAATTTCCGAGACCATGAAAGCACTCGCAGAAGAGAATGTGACGCGCGTAGCCGTGATCCGGGGATCAGGAGATGCCGCCTTCTCGGCCGGGTTTGATATCGCGGTTCTTCCCTCCGGAACGGACCCGGCATCCGGAGATCCCGCGGCCGGAGAGGATCTTCTCAGTTATGCCATCGAATCCATCCGGGCCTTTCCGTATCCGGTCATAGCGATGGTGAGCGGGCACGCGTACGGGGCGGGGTGCGCGCTCGCGGCGGCGTGTGATATCCGCGTGGCCGCGCGGAACGTGAGGATGGGGATGCACATCGCCAAACGGGGGATTGTGGCTTCCTGCGATGCTTATCGATTGTTTCTCAAGGTTATCGGGTTCAGTCATACCCTCGAGATGTTTCTCACCGGCCGCACCTATGACAGCCGGAGATGCCTGGAAATGGGGCTTGTGAATTACGTGGTTGAGGATGATCAGTTGGAAAGTTTTACCCGCGATCTGACACATGAATTGCTGGAAAACGCGCTCCTGTCTCTCCGGGGGACAAAGCGCATCTTGAATAAAATCGCGGAACATGAAATGCCGCCAGCGCAGATTATCGAAGAATGCGAAAGACTTCAGACTGAAGCGATGCAGAGTGAAGATATCAAAGAGAGCACGGACGCGTTCAGGGAAAGAAGAAAACCCCGATTCAAGGGACGCTGAGTATCGCCATACAAAAACCGGAGGGCGGGATTGCCGCGTCTCCGGCTTGTATCGTTTCTTTCAGGCCACACCTATTGTTTCATCAGCTCCACTCCCAGGTCGAAGGCCTTAAGATTGTCACCCATCTTCTCCGCGGGGAGGGTTCGGGAGAGGGCCGCCTCGAAGTCGTCCCGTCCCACGGGGAGATCGCCCACGGCCGAAAGGGCGCCGATCATGATGATGTTCCCCAGGATGGCGTTTCCCAGCTTGACGGCCTCGTCCGTGGCGTCGATGAACCAGGCGCGGGCGGAGAGTTTTCTCAGTGTTTCCTTGATTTCGTCGAGGGACGGATAGGAGAGCCTTCCGGCGATAACACCGGCGGGGTAAACGGCGCGGGTGTTCGTGAGGACCTTCACCGCGGGGTTGCCGTACCCGGCCAGCACGCGGATCGCCTCGATCGGTTCGAGGGTGGCCACCACATCGGCCTTTCCTTTGGGGACCTGGGGGCTCCAGCTCGATTCGGAGGACACCCGTATGTGGCTCATTACCGAGCCGCCCCGCTGCGACGCTCCGAAGGTCTCCCCGATGGTGACGAAGAAGCCTTTGCGCACCAGCATGTTTGAAAAGACGCGGGAGGCCATGACGTTCCCCTGGCCGCCCACGCCGGTAATGATGATATTGTAGGGGTCTTTGGGTAATCGATATGCAGTCATCGCTCAGGCCACCTCCTCCCGTTTGATCGCTCCCTGCGGGCAGATATCGGCGCAGACGCCGCACCCCACACAGATCACATCATCGATCTCGGCCTTCTCTTTTTCCCCGTTCCAGATGAGGCCGGGACATCCGAATATCCGTGTGCAGAAGCGGCCGCACCCGCATTCCTCTCCGACGCAGACGGTCTGATCCACGTGGACGGCGTAATCCTTTTTGTTTTTTCTCTGAGGGCTGAGGGCGCAGGCCTTGCGCATGACCAGCACCTTGACGCCGCTCGTGTCCTCAATCAGTTCGTTCAGGGTCTCTCGGGTGCCTTCCAGATCGAAGGGGTCTCTGATCTCGACGCGGGCGCCGATCGCCTCGCATATTCTGGCCACATCGATGGACGGCACCTCCTCGCCCAGGACGTTGTGATCCAGACCCGGATGGGGCTGGAATCCCGTCATGGCGGTGCCACTGTTGTCCAGCACCACGAGCGTGATATTCGACCGGTTGTGGACGGCGTTGACGAGGGCGGGGATGACGGCGTGATAGAAGGTCGAGTCCCCGCAGACCGCTAGGATGGGCTGATCCATCCCGAACTGCCCCAGTTTTCCGAAGCCGCCGGCGATCCCGGCCCCCGACCCCATGGAGTGGAGCGTCTTGAGGGTATTGAAGCCCGTCGAACCAATGGCCATGGTGTAACAGCCGATGTCGCCGCAGACGAACCCCTGCCTGCCGTCCATTTCGAGGGCGTTGTGGATGCTGAAAAAGGATGCCCGGTGCGGACAGCCGGGGCAGAAGACCTGTTCCCGGTTCGGCGCGCGCGCGATGACCGAGGACTGCGCTTCCCGGTTGTATTCTTCCGGGACGGGCGCGTAGTCGATCCCCAGGACGGAGCTCAGGGCCGCGATGACGAGATCGGGGTTCATCTCCCCCGTCATGGGGATGGTTCCGTCATTCTTCCCGTAGAAGGTCTTGGCGCCGATCTTTCTGGCCTGTTCCGCGGCCAGGATTTTCACATTTTCTTCAAGGAAAGGAAGCACTTCCTCGACAATCATAATCCTGTCGGTTCCCGCGAGGTGTCGTGTCAGCAATTTCGGCGGGAGGGGCCAGGTGGTTCCCATCTTGAGAAGGCCCACGCGGTCTTCCGCGCCGAGGACGTTGACCGCCTCTTTGCTGTAGAGATAGCAGGCGCTGCTGGTGATGAGGAGAAGGTCCGGTCTCTCCGGCCCCTCGTAGGTGTTGAAGGGGCAGCCCTCGAAAATCTCGCGCGCCTTTTTGATCTTTTCCTGCTGCTGCTGATGCTTCCAGGCTACGGGGGCGCTGATGATGATTCCCTCGTCGGGATCGAGGGCAAACCCGTCGAATCTGAATTCGGCCTTTCGTTTCCCGGGGGAGAGTTTCCCGTAGGTGATGTTTCCGCTGGCGTGGGACATGCGGGTCACGCTCCTGACGACCACGATCTGCCTGAGTTCCTCCGAAAGATCGAAGGCCCATTTCGTCATGTCCTTGGCTTCCTGGAAAGTCCCCGGTTCGAGGAGCGGAATCTCCAGGAGGCGCGCGAAGAACCGGGACTCGCCCTCGTTGACGCTGGACAGGGCGCCCGGATCGTCGCAGGTGACCATGACAAAACCTCCCCTTGTGCCCGAACCGGCGAGGTGGAGCAGGAAGTCGGACGCCACGTTCACGCCGTTCTGCTTCATGACGCAGAGCGCCCGCAACCGGGCGAAGGACGCCGCGGCGGCCACTTCGAGAGCGACTTTTTCGTTGCCGGACCACTCCACATAGAGGTCGCGCTCCCGGGCTACCTTCGACAGGCTTTCGATGATCTCCGATGACGGCGTGCCCGGATACCCGCTGGCCACATTGACTCCCGCCTCCAGGGCTCCCCGGACGATTGCCTCGTTTCCCATCACCAGGTAGGAGGCGCCTTCTTTCTCGTCTGTCAAATAGGACATCGTACCTCCTCCCTATGCGGTCAACCGTTCGAGGACCTCGGCGCTGATCCTCAGATAGGATTTTGTTTCATTCCCCTGCGTGTTGATCATTCCTTCGCCCCGTGCCTTGGAAAGGCCCCGTTTTTTCTTGTTTCCCGCGGCCCAGATCAGGTGTTCGCGGTTTTCCTCCGGCAACGCAGAGAGCGTCAGGTATCCCTCCTGTGCCGCCTCCTCGACGATCCTTCTTCCCCGGTCCGTTCTGATGATCAGGGTGTTCATGTCGGGGCGTCCCTCCATGACCCCGACCGAGAGGTCTGAAAATTCGGAAGTCATGTCGATGCAGTATGAACATCCGTTGGGGACAAGCTCGCGGATTTGGGTCAGCGAAAGCTCCAGTTTTGTTCCGTTATCTCCGAATACTTCCAGGATCTCCGACGGCGGGGGAGGGATATCGATCTTTCTGATCCGCTCGATCCCGATCCGTTCGGCGAGGAAGGGTTCGAAGAGCCGAAAATCAATGGCCCAGGTGCAGAACAGACCGATCACGAGCCCGAAGGGATCGGCAAAATCATCGGCCCGGAGGGGGTTCAGCCGCATCAGCGCCGCGGCCAGGACCTGGCAGGGGGTGCCGACGAAACCCATATTCCGTTTCCCGTCCCCGACCGCCTGATTCACTGCGGAAAGGGTCGGCGCCGCCGCGTACTTTGAAGCGGCGCAGGCAAGAACGTCCTCCGGGCTGGCGACAAAGCGGGGAACGGGGAGCAGGCCCCTCCGGTCGGTCAGGACCGCGCCGCTCACATACCCCTTTTGAAGGGCGAAATACATGAGGGCCGATATGGCCCCTCCCGCCTGGGGGGCCATATCCTTGAGCCGGTTGCCGGCCCGCGCCGCGCTGATCGATTGATAGGATCCGAGGGGATCGCCGTCATAGGGTCTGCCGAACAGGCGCCGGGAAACCATGTCGAGATCGACCTCGACCTTGGGGCAGTAAGCGAAACACCGTCCCTCGTCGACGACGCAGGGGAAAAGCACCGCCGTTTTCCCGCGGTGTGAACGGTAGTAGGGGCACAGGTCGATGCAGGCCCCGCAACCGGTGCAGAGGCGGGCGTCGAGAACATATTGTTTCAGTTCCTCCTGCCCTCTCATGATTACTCTCTTTCCCATTCGATTCGACCCCCTCGATTTCGATTGATACGATCACAACCGCCTGACGCGTACGAATGTGAGGTAAAACGTACCCGTTTCTCCGGACGGTGTCAATTATTTCTTGGGTGAGAATGGTCGTTTCCTCGGTCGAAATCACGAACTCCGTGAGGAGCGTGCGCTCCGGTCTTTCCCATGGACACCCATCCGTTTTTGTGGTAGCTACCGGCAAGGATTTCAAGAACCTGGCCGGATAGGATGCGGGGATTGTCATGGGTGTGAAACGGGTAGGGATTATCGCGAACAGCAGCAAGGAGAAGGCTCCCGAGTATGCGGTGCGGCTTGCCGAGTGGCTCGCGGGGAGAGGGGTGGAGGTTCTCTTCGAAGAGGAGATAGCGTCGGCGGTGAATATGCCCGGGGTCTCGAGAAATGATCTGGCGTCCGCGGCGGATATCCTGGTGGTCTTCGGGGGAGACGGGACGCTTCTCCTGGCGGCGCGCCTGGCTATGGGGTCCCCGGTGCCCATCCTGGGAATCAACATGGGCGGACTCGGTTTCATGACGGTCGTCAACCTGGACGAGATGCTCGGCGCCATGGAGCTTGTTCTCACCGGCAAGTGCACCACATCCCGGCGGATGATGCTGAGCGTGTCCGTGGAAGGGGCGGAGCATCCGGCGCTCAATGATGTGGTCATCAACCGGGGGAGTCTCTCCCGGATGGTCAATCTGGAGACCTTCGTCGACGGGAAATACCTGACCACCTTCAAGGCTGACGGCCTGATCATCTCCACCCCGACCGGTTCCACCGCCTACTCTCTTTCGTCGGGGGGGCCTATCGTGATGCCGGAACTCGACTGTATCATCATTAATCCTATCTGCCCCCACACCCTGACAAACAGGCCACTCGTGCTCCCCCCCGAGTCCGCCGTGGAGGTGGTTGTCTGGGCGAAGGAAGGGGAGGCATCCGTAACCCTCGACGGCCAGGACCTTTTCATCCTCAAGTCGGGAGACCGGGTGGGAATCCGGAGATCGAAGGATCACATACATCTCGTGGAATCTCCCCATCGCGATTACCTGGAGATTCTGCGGACCAAGCTGGGATGGGGCGGGCTGCCCGGATGAGATGCTGACGGAACTGAGCATACGGAACTTTGCCATCATCGATGAGATGCATGTCTCTTTTGCCGGAGGGTTGAACATGCTGTCCGGGGAGACGGGCGCGGGCAAATCGATCATCATCGGCGCCATGAGTCTCCTCCTGGGGGACCGGGCATCGAGCGATCTCGTGCGCTCCTCGGCGGATTCGGCGGTCGTCGAGGCCCTTTTTGATGTCGGAGGCAACAAAGAAGTGCAGTCACGGCTGGAAGAGGCGGGAATGGAGGCGGGCGACGAACTGCTCCTCAAGCGCGTGGTGTCCCGGGAAGGGCGCAACAAGGTCTATATCAACGGCAGTCCCGCCACGCTGGGGATGCTCGCTTCGCTGGGAGAGGCGCTTGTGAATATCTGCGGCCAGCGGGAGCATCAGGTTCTTCTGGATGCCGACAATCATATCGACATCCTGGATGCCTTCGGCGGACTCATGCCGCTCAGGAACGAATTTCTTGTTCTGTATACCGAGTGGCAGGAATTGAAGAAACAATTGAGAGGGCTGGAAGCGAAGAACAATGAAAAGCTCGAGAGGGAGGAACTCCTGCGGTTCCAGCTCGATGAGATTGAAAAAAGCGATGTGCGGATCGGAGAAGACTTGGCATTGCAGGATGAAAAACGGATCCTGGCCAATGCCCAGCGGCTCGATGAATACGCGGGGAGGGCCCATGAAGCGCTCTATGCCGCGGAAGGGTCGGTTCTCGAGCGGCTGAGAAGCATTATCGACGATATCAAGGAGATCAGGAAGATAGACCCCGGCCTGAACGTGTCCGAGGAGGCGATCGAGTCGGCCTTTTTCACGCTTGAGGATATCTCGTTCTCGCTCAGGGATTACGCCAAGGGGATCACCTTTGACCCGGCACGGCTGGAGGCGATCGACGACCGCCTGGCCTTCCTGGGGCGGCTCAAGCGCAAGTACGGCGCCACCATAGAGGATATCCTGACAAAGAGGGAGGAAATCGCGGCGGAGCTGGCGGGGATCGCCTCTCTTGGGGAGGAGATTGCCCGCGTCTCGGAGGAGATCGCCCGGAGGGAAAAGACGCTTCTGGAAAGGGCGAAAGAACTGTCCGCGCGGCGAAGAGCGACCGCCGGGGATCTGAAAGGAGCAATCGAGGAAGAGATACATTCCATGAGGATGGCCGATACGGTCTTTGAGGCCCGGTTTGCGACACCTCCCGGCGAAGGGGATATCGCTTCCCTGAACCCGAAGGGAATGGACGAAGTGGAGTTTTATCTTTCCACCAACGTGGGGGAGGATCTCATGCCCCTCAACCGCATCGCCTCCGGGGGGGAACTGTCCCGCATCGTCCTGGCCATGAAGAAGACCCTTGCGGGTTCCGGCGCGGTGGGAACCGTCGTCTTCGACGAAGTGGACAGCGGGATCGGCGGCGCCGTGGCTGAGGTGGTGGGGAAAAAGCTTAGGGATGTCTCCCGGCATCATCAGGTGATCTGCATAACCCATCTGCCCCAGATCGCCTGTTTCGGCGATGCCCACTTCCGCGTCTCAAAGAGGGTGCGGGGGGAGCGCACCAACGCCGGGGTTGATCTCCTGTCGGATGAGGAACGTCTCGACGAAATCGCCCGGATGCTGAGCGGTGTCGAGATAACGGAAAAGACCAGACAGCACGCGTCGGAGATGCTGCATATGTCGGGCCGGTACAAGGAACCGAAAGGGGATGGTGAACGATGCTGAGGAAGGCGAAGGTAAGCGACGTGCGGATGATCCATCAGATGATCAACCAGTCCGCAAGCAAGGGGGAAATGCTTTCGCGGTCTCTCATGGACCTGTACGCCAGCCTCCGCGACTTTTTCGTCTATCTCGACGATGAGGGGTCCCTTGTCGGTTTCTGCGCCATGCATATCTTCTGGGAGAACCTGGCGGAGATACGGTCCCTCTACGTGCGGGAAGAGGGCCGGAGGGCGGGAATCGGCAGAAAACTCGTTGAAGCGTGCGTTTCCGAGGCAATTACCCTCGACCTGCTCAGGATATTCGCGCTCACCTATCAGACCGAATTTTTCGCAAGCCTCGGTTTTGTGGTCACCGACAAGTCCAATCTCCCTGAAAAAGTATGGTCCGATTGCTTCAAATGCCCCAAATATCCGGAATACTGCGATGAAGTCGCCATGGTCATCGAACTCTGAGATATGGACACCCCGCGCCCGGCATCACACACTATGGAAAATAACGGAATAGAGGGGAGAGGAATCGGCCTGGATACCTTTTTTGATCCCGAATCGGTGGTGGTAATCGGGGCGTCTAACGCCCCGTTCAATCTCGGGGCGACGATCTGCCGGACCCTTCGCGAGTATTCCTCCTTTGCGGGACCGGTGTATGCCGTCAACAGGAAAGGGGAGCCCGTGCACAGGTGCGCGGGATTCGTTTCCGTGACGGACATCCCGGAGGCGGTGGATCTCGCCGTCATCATAACCCCCGCCGCGGCGGCCCCTTCTTTCGTGAAACAGTGTGGTGAGAAGGGCGTCAGGCATATCATCATAGAAAGCGCGGGGTTCGACGAGGGGGGAGAGCGGGGAAAGGCGATGCAGCGGGAGATAAACGAAACCGCCCGTGCATATGGAATCAGGGTCATGGGCCCCAACTGTCTGGGAGTGCTGAATACCCGCAACCAGTTCTGCTGTTTTTACGGTGTTCCCGAGGACGGATTCGAGGCGTTCATGTCGGATCCGGGGACCGTATCCTACATTATCCAGAGCGGCGGGGTCGTGGCCGTTATCCTCGAATCCCTCATGAAGGATGTGGTGAAGGCCAACAAGGTGGTCAGTATCGGAAACAAGTCCGACGTGGACGAGTCGGATCTGATCGAGTATCTGGCGGGAGATGACGGCACGGAGTTGATCGGCCTGTATCTTGAGAATATCGTGCACGGCCGGAAATTTCTGAACGCGGCCCGAAGCGCCGGGAAGCCGATCCTGGTCTACAAGGTGGGACGCACGGAAGAGGGGATGCGGGCCGCCCTCTCTCACACGGCGGGGATGGCCAACAACGACGCCCTGTTTGAAGGCGTCTGCCGGCAGGCGGGAGTTCTCCGGATCACTGCCGTCTCGGAACTCCATTCCATGCCGAAGATGCTGACACGGATGCCCCTCCTCCGGGGAAAGAGGATCGCCGTCTTCACCAATTCGGGCGCCTTCGGAGGAATTACGGCGGATCTGCTGGTCGAAGCCGGCCTCGAAATGGCGCGGCTCTCCCCCGAAACTCAGGAGCGGTTGAGCGGGACGGGGCAGATTTTCAATGCCTCCAATCCCATCGATCTGGGGCCCGCCCTTTCCATGGAGACCTTTCTGGAGATATTCGATATCCTCCTTTCATCCGGGGAGGTGGACGGGCTTTTGCCGGTTCCCAGCCTGTGGCATCCCATGATTATCGACGCCATCGCCGAGCTGGTAAAGAAATGCCGCCAGTACCGCAAGCCCGCCGCCATCTATACCCCCAACGCCGTGTACAAGACGGTCTCGTACCGGGAAAAGCATGACGTTCCCCTTTTCGAATCGCCCGAGGAGGCGGTACGGGCGCTCCAGTATTCGTACCGGTACTACAGGTCTTCGTCACGGAACAACAGACGGCATGGGAGGGACGGGTGATGAACGCGTCCCGTTTTCTGAGGCTTTTGTGTCTGTTCTGCCTGCTGGCGGGAGTGGTATGCGGCGTCCCGGCCCGTGCCGCCGCGGAACAAACGCTCACCATCGTTCATACCAATGATCTCCACTCTCACTTTCTGGGGTTTTCCCCCAATATCGATTATACCCCCCTGGAGGTCGGGGACGATAAGACGGTCGGCGGATGGTCGCGGATAGCGGGCGTGATCCAGGACGTGAAGCGCAATCGATCGAACCCGGTTCTGGTCCTGGATGCCGGCGATTTTACGATGGGATCGCTCTTCCACATGCTGAGCAGGGAAGAGGCCTTCGAACTCAGACTGATGGGGGAGATGGGGTACGATGCGGTCACGCTCGGCAATCACGAATTCGACCTCAAACCTGCCGGCCTGGCGCGTATCCTCTCCACCGCGGAACAGTCGGGGAAGATCCCGGCCATCGTCCTCTCCAACGCCCTCTTCAGCGCCGACAGCGCGGACGATGACGATCTGGAAAAGGTTTTTGAGCGGGGGGTCGTCCGGCCGTACCGGATTATCGAGCGGGACGGCATCCGGATCGGCATCTTCGGCCTCCTGGGGAAGGATGCCGCCGGGGTGGCCCCCTTTGCCTCGCCGGTGAAGTTCGAGGACCCGGTCACCGCCACCCGGAGAATGGTGGAGAAGCTTCGCGGAGAGGGGAAGGCGGATATGGTGATCTGCCTGTCGCACAGCGGCCTTCACTACGATCCGGAGCGATCCGAGGACGAGATTCTCGCGAAGGAGGTTCCCGGGATCGATGTCATCATCAGCGGCCACACCCACACGAAAACCGACCTGCGGAGGGTGAAAAACACCCTCATTGTCCAGGCCTGGTTCTATGGAAGACAGGTCGGGGTGATGGACATTACGTTGGCGGACGGGGGGGTGTCGCTGAAGGAGTACCGCCTCGTCTCCGTCGATGACTCCATCGACGGCGATCCCCGGATTGCGGGGCTGATCGACGCATGCGAGTCCCGCGTTGAGGAGCAATGCCTGGCACCGAATGACCTGGGGTTCCGCTGGATTATAGCCCACACACCCTTCCCTCTGGAGATCAGGGAGGACGAGTGCAATCTGGGAAATCTGATCGCCGATTCGATTCCCTGGTACATCAACACCCATGGCTTCGATCCGGATAGCGGCGTTCCCCCGGTCGAGGTGGGGGTGATCAGCAACGGGGTGATCCGTGATGCCATCGAACCGGGAAAAACGGGGCAAATCGCCGTCTGTGACGCCTTCCGGGCCGTTCCCCTGGGGATCGGGTTCGATGAGCAGTCAACCATCGGATATCCCCTGATATCGTTTTATATCTACCCCGCTGAGGTGAAAAAGGCCCTGGAGATCCTGACCAGTATCCATCCTCTGAAGGGGCCCGATTACTACCTCCAGGTCTCGGGGATCAAATTTTCATACAATCCTCACCGGATGATTTTCGACCGGGTGACGGAGATATGGCTCGGCGACGAAGGCACGGGGTATACGCGGCTGGATTATTCACCGTCAAACAGGCGGCTGATCCGCGTCGCCGCCGATATCTACAATGCCACCTTTCTTAAGGTCGTGGGGAATTTTACCTGGCATATCCTGGATATCGTTCCCAAGGATCGGAAGGGAAACCCCGTTGCCGATCTGAAGGCCCTCCGGGTGGACGGGGACGGACAGACACCCGGCATCCAGGAGCTCAAAGAGTACCAGGGATTTCTGGAATATATTCGATCCTTTCCCGATACCACGGGGGACGGGGTGCCGGATATTCCCGAACGGTACCGGGGAAAGCTGGGGCGCCAGCTGGTCGAGCCCAGCTGGAACCCCGTCAAGCTCTTGAAGAGGGGTACCTCTGTCACCTGGGCCGCCTTCGGCGTTCTTCTCGGTATTATTCTGATCGTTATCCTGATTGCTGTTTTTGCGCGGCGCATGCTCAAGCGATCGTGACGGAACAGCGTTTCCGTTGAAGATAATATGGCTTGACAGTTGAGGGAGTGACGTTGTAAGCACAAATCATCGGGTGAGCAGTTTTACCGATAAGGAATTTGATCAGCTACATGGCGGAGGGTATATAGAAGGACCACCATGCTCTGCGGGGTGTGGTGGTCCTTTTGTATGTGAGTGTTTTGTTTTCAAAAAAGGAGAGTCGATATGAAAAAAGCGATAGAATCCGGAGACACGATCAGTGTTCACTACACGGGGAGCCTGGAAGACGGCAACGTGTTTGATTCTTCCGAGGGGCGCGCTCCCCTCGTCTTTACCGTGGGGGCGGGACAGCTCATCAAAGGGTTTGACGATGCAGTCGTCGGGATGGAGCCCGGAGAGAAAAAACGGGTGACGATTTCCCCGGAAGAGGGGTATGGGGAGCGCCGCGAGGATCATGTCGTTGATTTTCCCCGGTCGAATATCCCTCCGGATATGGCGCTTGAGACCGGCATGGTTGTTGAGATGTCGGATCAGTCGGGACGCCCTGTCCCGGTCATCGTGACGGAGATACTCGACGACGTGGTAAAACTGGATGTGAATCATCCCCTCGCGGGAAAGACCCTGTTCTTCGATATCGAAATCGTTGCGACGGGTCTCCAGCCTGATTGCCGGACCTGTTCAGGCGATTGCGGCGGTTGCGGTGCGTGAGAGCACACCCATATGGCGGGAGACCCGGATTTTGGCGGATGCCGTTGCAGTTTTCCCGACTATCTGGTAGAGGCAACCGGGAGAACCGTGAGTCGTGTGGTGTGCTGTGCGAATGAAGAGAATACCATTTCTGCTGCTTCTGTTTTTTCTGGCGGGGTGCGGTCTGATCGCGCCCGAGCGGGGAGAGGTTCCTCCTCTTGTCCCGGTGTCGCACTGCGACCGTCCTCCCCTTGCCGACGATCTTGACCGGGCGTCCCTGGAGCTCGCCGTCCAAAGGAGCATGGAATATTACAACCGCCTGCCCGAGACGAGAGAGGTCCGGTTCGGGGACCGTGTCTGCACGGTGAAAGAACTGAAGGAGTCCCTTCTCGATTTTCTGGGGATTGTGAGGACATCCGATTCGGACGCACAGATGGCCGGGAAGATCGAAGAGCGGTTCGATCTGTACCGGAGTACCGGCCGTGAAGGGGGAGACGTTCTGTTCACGGGATACTATGAACCGATGCTCGAGGGGTCATTTGAGCGGACGGATGAGTACCGCTACCCCATCTATCGAACCCCCGATGATCACATCGCTATAGATCTCGGGAAGTTCAGGGAAAAATACAAGGGGGAGCGTATCGTGGCCCGGATGGAAGACGGCCGTGTTGTTCCCTACTATACACGCGAAGATATCGATATCAAGAAGTCTCTCGAGGGGAAGGGGCTGGAACTCCTCTGGCTTTCCGATCCCGTTGACATCTTTTTCCTCCAGATTCAGGGGTCCGGCGTGGTGAAACTCCCCGATGGAGGCTTGGTCCAGGTCAGCTACGAACAGAGCAACGGCCATCCCTACAGCAGCATCGGGAGAATCCTGGTGGACCAGGGTAAGATGTCACTGGAAGAGGTCTCCCTCGAAGCGATCAAACGGTACCTGCGGGAACACCCCGACGAGATGTTCGACATACTGAGCCGCAACGAAAGCTATGTCTTTTTCCGTATCGTCGAAGAAGGACCTGTGGGGGGTCTCGACGTGCCGGTGACCCCCGGCAGGACCATTGCCACGGATCCGAAGGTCTTTCCCCGGGGCGCCCTTGCCTTTATCAGGCTGAAAAAACCGGTTATCGACGGAGCGGGCGCCATTGTTTCGTGGGAGCCCTTCTCCCGGTTCGTGCTCAACCAGGACGCGGGCGGCGCGATCAAAGGTCCCGGAAGGGTTGATCTCTTCTGCGGCAGGGGGCGTGACGCGGAGATCATGGCAGGGCAACTGAAGGAGGAAGGGGATCTCTACTTTCTGGTGAAGAAGCGGCAGCCCTCGTAGCGCCCTGTCTCTGTAACCCTGTTCTATAGAAACGCGAAAGCGAACGATGCCGTCGTTCCGAGATTGACCGCGATATTCAAACCGCACAGCATTTCCAGCGTGTTTCTGTTCGTATCCTTTCTCATGAGCAGAGCGACGATGATGAGCGCCGAAAGAATCATGACGGAGACGTACAGATAGAGTGCCCTGGCGGGAACACCCGCGCATATGGCGCACACCGCCGCCCCCCACGAGAGGATTGAAACCGAGGCGTAGAGCCTGATGCTCCGCTCAATTCCCAGACGGACAAGGATGTTCCGTTTTCCCGTCGCCTGATCCGCCGGGTAGTCGGGGAATTCGTTGAGGAGTATCACATTGAATACCGTCAGACCGACGGGGACCCCCATCCAGTGGACAAAGGGGTGCAGATACCCCGCCTGGATGTAAAAGGCCGCGGCTACGGGAAGCCAGCCGTAACAGAATCCGATAAAGAGCTCCCCGACCCCTCTGGAGACCAGCCGCACCGGTCTGATGGAGTAGAAGAATCCCGAGGCGATGCCCGAGACGCCCAGGGGTATCGTGAACGGCCCCGTGCCGAGACCGAACTGGAGAATGATCCCGATGCATCCGGCGCTTACAAGGGCGATGACGCTCGCGCGCAGGGTGGCTTTTCGGGAGACGATGCCTTCCTGAATGACGCCGGAGCCCCCTGAAAACCTGCTTCGGTACATGCTTCGGGACAGGGCGTCTTCCTCATAGTCGGAATATTCGCCGGCATAGTATGTGGAGAGCATGACGGCGATAACCGCCAGCATTCCCAGAACGGCCGTGGCCGTGTCACAGACCCCCTCCGTCCGCCACGCCAGAAGGGTGCCGAGGATGAACGGGAAGAGCCCCACGGAGTGGAAAGCGGGCCGCGAGAGCTTGAGCCATCCCGCCGATTTCCGTATAAAAATCGATGTTTTCATGGTAATGGCGCCGCTCCGGATACGAGAAGTTTTTTCATATATGACGGTTTCGTGAAAAGTCAAGCGAATCGCCTGCAGGGTGCCATCCGCCTCGTTCAGATCCCTGTGATAGCGTGGTTTTTATATCGGGGTCGTGCAATTTTTGCTTGCGTGTTCTTTTTCTTTGTGTTACTCAGCCCACTACCGGCGCACTTTCAGCAATGCATCCGGGCGTATCGTTCTTTCACGGGGGAAGTGATCCGGTACCCCCCGATTGCCGGGCCGGTTCTTCGAGACGTCGCCAGGAGACTCTCTTGCAGATGCCTGGTTTATATATATCATAATACAATACACGAGGAGGAAGGGAAACATGACGAAAGCCGAATTGGTAGCAGCGATGGCAGGGGATGCGGGAATAACGAAGGCTCAGGCCGGGAGGGCACTGGATTCGTATATTGCCAATGTGACCAAATCACTCAAAAAGAGCGGAAAACTGAGCCTGGTCGGGTTTGGTACATTTTCCGTGGTGAAGAGGAAGGCGCGCACGGGGCGCAATCCCCAGACCGGAGCGAAGATCCAGATTAAGGCGAAGAATGTCGTCAAGTTCAAACCGGGCAAGACACTTGCTGACAAGATTTGATCGTTGAAGATCACCTCGGCCCCTGGCTCTGCAGCCAGGGGCCATTTTTTTGCCCGCCCCGCCTGTGCGAAACGGTTCCGTTTTCCGGGATATGGCGATGGTGTCTATGAATGCCGGTGAGGTCTTGAAGCGAAGCCCCCTTCTGCTTTTGCTCAGGGAGGTGGGCATCGGCGCGGGAGAGATGGGTTTCGACTCGTATGCCGTGGGAGGGCTTGTGCGGGATCTGCTTCTGCGGCGCGAAACCCTTGACGCTGATGTGGTCATAGAAGGGGATGGTATTGCCTTCGCGTCCCGGTTTTCCGCCGAACGGGGCGCGGCTCTCACCGTGTACGATCGATTTATGACCGCGACCCTCGTGCTCCCGGACGGATCCAAGGTTGACGTGGCGACGGCGCGAAAGGAAGTCTATGAACGCCCCGCCGCCCTCCCTCTCGTAAGGCCCGGATCGATCAGGGATGATCTGTTCCGGCGGGATTTCACCATCAACACCCTCGCGGTTTGTCTGACCCCGGACCGGTTCGGTGAGATGATCGATCTCTTTCACGGGAGAGATGATATACGGAAGGGATCGATACGGATCCTGCATGAGAAGAGTTTTATCGACGATCCCACGCGGATATTCCGGGGCGTCCGGTTCGAAAGACGATTTGGATTCGCCATGGAAGAGACAACGGAACGGCGTGCCAGGGAGGCCGTTTCAGCGGGATCGATGCAGCGGCTTTCGGGCTACCGGATCGCTTCCGAACTGAAGCTGATACTGAAGGAAGATGACCCGCTCTCCGTTATCAGCCGTCTCGAAGAGTTCGATGTCCTGTTCTCCCTGGCCGAAAAAGGAAAGCGCCATAAAGAGGTACGACAATTACTGCGCCGGATGAAAGACGGGAAACGGGCTGTTTGACAGGAGCCGTCATTATTTGCTATACCGTCGCCCGGATGAGCGGGCAGGCGTAAGGCTTTCGAGTCGCGGGTTTTCCGTGTATCCGCCCCCGTGATCCGTATCCGATGGCATCCGAGGAACTGCTGTGGAAAAGAAAAGAATTTTAAGCGGTATGCGACCCACAGGGAAGCTGCATCTTGGCAATCTTCACGGGGCGCTTTCGAACTGGGTCGATATCCAGAACTCGGGCATGTATGACTGTTTTTACTTTGTCGCCGACTGGCATGCCCTGACGAGCGACTACAAGGACACCGCCCTCATCAAGGAGCACTCGCTCGATATGGTCGTCGACTGGCTGAGCGTCGGTCTGGACCCGGCCAGAAGCACCCTCTTCATCCAGTCGGAGGTGAAGGAACACGCCGAACTCTTTCTCATCCTCTCCATGATTACTCCCCTCTCATGGCTGGAGCGAAATCCCACCTACAAGGAGATGCAGGAAGAGCTTTCCAGCAAAGATATCGGGACCTTCGGTTTTCTCGGATACCCCGTGCTGCAGGCGGCCGACATCATCATGTACAAGGCTTACGGGGTTCCTGTGGGTGTGGATCAGCTTCCCCACGTGGAGCTCACGCGGGAGATCGCCCGGAGGTTCAATTTTCTCTACCGTGACATATTCCCCATCCCGGAGCCTCTCCTGGCGGAGGTGCCGAAACTCCAGGGGCTTGACGGGCGCAAGATGAGCAAATCATACGAAAATGCCATCTATCTCAGGGACCGGGGGGACGTGCTGCGGCAGAAGATCGCCTCCATGTTCACCGATCCTCAGCGGATGCGGCGGCAGGATCCCGGACGGCCCGATGTATGCAACGCCTTTCCCTTTCATGCCATATACTCCCCCCCCGAAGAGGCGGACGCCATAGCGGAGGACTGCAAAACGGCGGGTATCGGCTGCGTGGAGTGCAAGAAGCGCCTCGCCCGGCGGATCGAGGAAGGAATGGCGCCCGTTCACGAACGGCAGGATTATTATCTGAGCCACCTGGAGGATGTGAAAGGCATCATCGCCGACGGCGTTCAGCGGGCCTCGAAGATAGCGTGTCTCACCATGGAGCAGGTACGGGAAGCCGTAAAGATATGACGGACAGCACGTATGAGATCAAGCTGGATGTATTCGAAGGTCCTCTCGATCTCCTTCTCTATCTGATCAGAAAGAACGAAGTCGATATATACGACATCCCCATCGCCCTCATAACCTGCCAGTACATGGAATATATCGACGCCATGAAGTCACTCAACCTCGACCTCGCCGGCGAATATCTGGTTCTTGCCGCCACCCTGACCCATATCAAATCGAGGATGCTTCTCCCCCCCAGCGAGGAAGAGGAGGGGGAAGAAGAGGAAGACCCCCGCCGGGAACTGGTGAGGCAGCTCCTTGAATACGAGGCTTTCAAGGAAGCGGCGCTGGGTCTGGACCGGATGAAGATTCTCGGGCGGGATGTGTTCAGCAGAGACCACATCGTCGATGACAGTGAAGAAAAGGGCGAGGCCCTGCGAGAGATCGGGATTTCAGGCCGGAGTCATCCAGGAAATAACCCAGGAGGTAAAAACCGGCCGTGAACTCGGGGATATGGCTCCCCAGGATGTCCATCCTGTCGTAGAAACGGTCGGAATCGGCGTTCTTGCTGAAAAGGGTTTCGGACAGATAATCTCCGTCACGGTCTAAAAGAAAAAGGGTCGTCAGGAGCGCCAACCCCGTCAGGGCCGTGCCCTTCGGGGTCAAACGAACCGGCGAAGAGATGATATGCTTGAAATCGCTGTCGATTTTTTTCATGATCATCTCGAACGCCGGATCCAGCGGGATGGTTTCCTCCGGCTCAAGGATCTCCAGGCGGCGCTCCAGGGAATCCGGCCCCTCTCCCAGAACAGCGGAAGGAAGAACCAGCACCCCGATAAG
>ENA-OSEO01002013-OSEO01002013.1-sediment-metagenome-genome-assembly--contig:-NODE-2013-length-31771-cov-5.992617_pt1 | contig 31771 bp, 27 predicted proteins | sample MGYA00237883_ERZ534232 | MGnify/ENA metagenome assembly ERZ534232 | reverse complement strand
GGAATTTCTTCCCCCGCGCCCCCTGCGGGAGATTTCTCGCTACGCTCGAAATAAGAACACTGTTGCCTGAAATAGTTTTGTTTTCAATAACTTAAGGTTTTGAGGGTGGGCGTGGGAGGGAACTTTTTCCAAAAAGTTCCCTCCCACAAAATCAAAAATCGACAGCCTCCTCCGGGAGAAGGTCAGGATGAGGGTTAATAAGTAGCTCAAAGGAATCTCGCCTCTCTCGGAGTAATAGAAGCAACAACCACATTTTCTTAAAGGCGGCCCGTCACGTCGCCTTCATGATCGTCCTTTCGGGCCGATTTTGGTGCCACAAAACCGGATATTCCGCTCTATTCCTAGGGGTTTTGCCCTTCCATCAGCGGCACCTACCGTTTTTTTCATTTCATAACCGGCTTGATTTATTATTTTTTTATTAGCCTTTTACCTCTCGGTCCAAATTGGCGCCATATTTTTAAAATCATACATTTTGGATTGCCATTTTTCTTAAAACTACATAAATGTAGACAATAACCTTACAACCTTTCTACAATTTTGAAACCTTTGTGTAAGTTTCTCCAGCCTCCGCCAGCCGCGTCAGCTTGCTCCACCGCCCACGAAACGTCAATAATAATTAATTATATTAATAAGTTACAAAGACAATCCATCCTTTCGCCACAATGTGGCACGCCCCTTGCCCTAAGGAAGGTCAAATTCAATCATCCAACAGGGAGATGAACTCATGAGAAAAATAGCGATTTACGGCAAGGGTGGAATCGGTAAATCCACCACCACCCAGAACACGGTGGCCGGGCTCGTGGAGATGGGCAAAAAGGTGATGGTGGTCGGTTGCGATCCCAAGGCCGACTCAACCCGACTGTTGCTGGGCGGCCTGGCCCAAAAATCCGTCCTGGACACCCTGCGTGAAGAAGGCGAGGACGTGGAGCTTGAAGACATCCGGCGAGGCGGATACGGCGGCGTGTGGTGCGTGGAATCCGGCGGTCCGGAGCCCGGCGTGGGCTGCGCGGGCCGGGGCATCATCACCTCCATCAACATGCTGGAGTCCTTGGGCGCCTACGAGGAATCCGAAGGCCTGGACTACGCCTTTTATGACGTTCTGGGCGACGTGGTCTGCGGCGGCTTCGCCATGCCCATCCGGGACGGCAAGGCCCAGGAGATCTATATCGTCTGCTCCGGCGAGATGATGGCCATGTACGCGGCCAACAACATCTGCAAGGGCATCCGCAAATACGCCGAATCGGGCGGAGTGCGGCTGGGCGGACTCATCTGCAACTCCAGAAACGTGGACAACGAATACGAAATGATCGACGAGCTGGCCAAAAAGATCGGTACCCAGATGATCTACTTCGTGCCCCGAGACAACGACGTGCAGCGAGCCGAGATCAACCGGCAGACCGTCATTGAATGGAACCCGCAGGCGCCGCAGGCCCAGCACTACCGCAATCTGGCAAAAACCATCGATGAAAACCAGATGTTCGTCATCCCCAACCCCTTGACGATCGAGGACCTGGAACATCTGCTGCTGGATTTTGGCCTGATGGCGGCGTAACCACCGCAAGCGGTGATGAGAAGGATAACGACATGATGATCATGGTGAGAGCAATCGTAAGGCCGGAGAGGGCTGATGAAGTTTTGAAGTCGCTGATGGACGCCGGATTTCCCTCGATCACGAAATATTCGGTGGCCGGTCGCGGCAAGCAACGGGGAATCAAGATAGGCCAGGTCACCTACGACGAAATACCAAAGACCATGCTGATGAGCGTGGTCAAGGCGGAAGACAAGGACTTCGTGGTGGACACCATCATGAGAGCGGCCCGCTCCGGCGAAAAAGGGGCCTTCGGCGACGGCAAGATTTTTATCAGCGAAGTGCAGGATGTCTACACCATCAGCTCGGGGATTTGCGACACCGCCCCGGCGCAAGAGGAGGCCGTCGCATGAAGGAGATAATCGCCGTGGTGCGCATGGATACCATGAACCAGACCAAAAAGGCCCTTACCAAGGCCGGTATAGATTCCATGTTCGCCCACGAATGCCACGGACGCGGCAAGGGCCTGGTGGACGTAAAGATACTGGCCGGCGCCAGCGCGGGATATGAGGAGGCCATCGCCCTTTTAGGCGAAAAAGGCAAACTGTACGCCAAACGTATGCTGACCATGGTGGTGAACGACAAGTTGGTGGACACCGTGGTCCAGACCCTTATCGAGACAAACCAAACCGGCAAGCCCGGAGACGGCAAGATCTTTGTTTTGCCTGTCAACGACGCGGTCCGGGTTCGCACCGGGGAAATCGGCGAAAAAGCCCTGAGGTGATTACCGACGTCGGGAGAATGCGACATGATGCCAGCCAAGGATAACAAGCTTGTACAGATGGACCCGAAAGTCATCAAAGAGGAGATACTGAAGAAGTACTCCCCCAAGGTGGCCAGGAAGCGCGCCAAACAGATTCTGATCAACGAGGCGCTTGAGAACGAAACCCCTGAGATCACCGCCAACGTGCGCACCATTCCCGGCATCATCACCATGCGGGGATGCACCTACGCCGGCTGCAAAGGGGTTATCATGGGGCCTACCCGGGATATCGTAAACATTACCCACGGCCCCATAGGTTGCGGTTTTTACTCCTGGCTTACCCGCCGCAACCAGACCGACGCCTCCGCCCCGGGCGCTGAAAACTACATGACCTACAGCTTCAGCACGGACATGAAGGACAAGGACATCATCTTCGGCGGGGAAAAGAAGCTGGAACTGGCCATCCAGGAGGCCTACGACCTGTTCCACCCCAAGGGCATCGCGATTTTCGCCACCTGTCCGGTAGGGCTCATCGGCGACGACATCCACGCCGTGGCCGCCAAAATGAAAGACAGGCTCGGCGACTGCAACGTGTTCGCGTTCAGCTGCGAAGGCTACAAGGGCGTGTCCCAGTCCGCCGGCCACCATATCGCCAACAACCAAGTGTTCAAGCATCTGGTGGGACTGAATGATGAAAAGAAGTCCGGCGAATACAGAATCTCACTCTTGGGCGAGTACAACATCGGCGGGGACGGGTTTGAGATCGACCGCATTTTGAAGAAATGCGGGATCACCAACATCGCCACCTTCAGCGGCAACTCCAGCTACGACCAGTTTTGCAACGCCCACACCGCGGATCTGAACGCGGTCATGTGCCACCGCTCCATCAACTATGTGGCCGACATGATGGAAACCAAATACGGCATACCCTGGGTCAAGGTAAACTTTATCGGGGCCGAGGCCGCGGCCAAGTCCCTGCGCAAGATCGCCCAATACTTCGGCGATAAGGCGCTTATCGACCGCGTGGAGGAAGTGATCGCCGAGGAGATGCCCGCGGTGAAGGCGGTGGCCGATGAAGTGCGCCCCAGAACCGAAGGCAAGACGGCCATGCTGTTCGTGGGCGGCTCCCGGGCTCACCACTACCAGGAGCTGTTCAAGGAGCTGGGCATGAAAACCATCAGCGCGGGATATGAGTTCGCGCACCGCGACGACTATGAAGGCCGTTTTGTGCTGCCCAACCTGAAAGTGGACGCGGACTCCCGCAACATCGAAGAGATCGAGGTATCCCCCGACGAGGAGCGCTACAATCCGCGCAAGAGCGAGGAAGAGAAAGCGGCCCTGGAAGAGTCGGGCCTCTCGTTCAAGGACTACGACGGCATGATACCGGATATGGAATCCGGAACCATGGTCATCGACGACCTGAACCAGTACGAGGCGGAAAAATTGGTGGAATTGCTGAAACCGGACATTTTCTGCGCCGGCATCAAGGAAAAATTCTCCATTCAGAAGCTGGGCATCCCCATGAAGCAGCTGCACAGCTACGACTCCGGAGGGCCCTACGCGGGGTTCAAGGGAGCCGTCAACTTCTACCGCGAGATCGACCGTTTGGTGAACAGCAAGGTCTGGGGCTATTTGAAGGCCCCCTGGGAGGAAAACCCGGAACTCTCGGCCACGTACGTTTGGGAATGATCGCCGCAAGATAAGGATTGAAACCATGTTACTGAGACATACACCGGAAAAAATCAGCGAGCGCCACGCCCTGACCATAAACCCGGCCAAGACCTGTCAGCCCATCGGAGCCATGTACGCGGCTCTGGGTATCCACAAGTGCCTGCCGCACAGTCACGGCTCTCAGGGATGCTGCGCTTACCACAGAAGCACTCTCACCCGGCACTATAAGGAGCCCATCAGCGCCGGTACCAGTTCCTTTACCGAGGGGGCCAGCGTGTTCGGCGGCCAGGCCAACCTGCTGCAGGCCATCGACAATATTTTCACCGTTTACGAGCCCCAGGTGATAGCCACTCATACCACCTGCCTCTCCGAAACCATCGGCGACGACCTGCCGCAGATCCTGGACAAGGCGGCCAAGGAGGGCAAGATACCGGCGGGTAAGAGCGTAATCTACGCCAACACCCCCAGCTATGTGGGCAGCCATGTAACCGGTTTCTCCAACATGGTCAAGGGAATGGCTCGAATAGCCGAGTCCACCGGCCATAAGAACGGCAAGGTGAACATCATCCCCGGATGGGTGGAGCCGGCCGATATGGAGGAAATCAAGCGGCTGGCCGGACTCATCGGCGTGGGGATCATCATGTTCCCGGACACCTCCGGGATTCTGAACGGACCCTTGTCCGGCGAATACAAAATGTTCCCCGAAGGCGGCGCTACCATCAGCCAGCTCAAGTCCGCGGGCGACTCCGTGGGCACACTGGCCCTCGGCGAATGGTGCAGCGCGGACGCCGCCCGTTTTCTGGACACCAACAACAAGGTGCCCTGCCGGGTTTTGGACATGCCCTTCGGGCTTAAGGCCACCGACCGCTTTGTGGACGCCCTGCGTATCATCGCCGGGGTCAGCGTCCCCGAAGAGGTGACCCACGAGCGCGGGCAGCTGGTGGACATGATCAGCGACATGCACCAGTACTTTTATCACAAGAAAGTGGCCCTGGCCGGGGATCCGGATCAACTTATCTCCATGACCGAGTTTCTGGTTTCCATAGACATGTGGCCGACCCACCTGGTCACGGGCACGCCCGGCAAGGCCTTTATGGACTGCATCAGGCGGCTCACCGCCGATTTGCCCTATGAGGTCAACGTCAAGTCGGATCAGAACGCGGACATGTTCCTGCTCCACCAGTGGATCAAGAACGACCCCGTGGATTTGCTGATCGGCAACACCTATCTCAAATACATCGCCAGGGACGAGGACATACCCCTGGTGCGGTGGGGATTTCCCATCCTGGACCGGGTGGGCCACCAGTATTTCCCCACGGTAGGATACAAAGGCGGCATCCGGTTGCTGGAAAAAATCCTGTCGGCTCTTTTGGACCGCAAGGACCGAGACGATCCGGAACAGAGCTTCGAACTGGTTATGTAAGAAAAACCGATTTCTCTCCAACAAGGAAGCGGGCGCAGTATGACCAAGATAATAAGCCACGAGGCGTCAAAAAACTTTTGCGCGAGCAATCGCCGGTCCTCCGGCAGGGTCCATCTGCCGGTCGCGCCCAAGGCGCAGGCCCGGATCAGGTACAGTCCTGAAACGCCCCTGCCAAGGGCGCTGTCGCCGGACCAGGCCTTGAATTGGCTGGATTACCTTGCCGAACAGGGCGAGACCATAAAGGTGGTCAATATCAACGGTCCGGGCGATCCTCTGGCCACGCCGGAGTTGACCTTGCAGACCGTGGGTCTGCTGCGGGAGAAATATCCGGAACTATCCATCTGCCTCACCACTCTGGGTCTGGGCGCCGCCGGTCTGGCCGGGCCGCTTTCCAAACTGGGATTGGCCCATGTGTCCATTCTGATGGACGCCGTGGACCCGGTGGTGGCCGAAAAGATCTACGCCTGGATCAGGCCCGGCGTCAGGACGCTGCCGCTCAACGAGGCGGCCCGGCTGCTGATCGAAGAGCAGGCCGCCGCCATCGCCGCCCTGGTCAAACGGGGAGTCCCGGTGCAGGCCAAGACCACGGTGTATCCCGGCATAAATTCGGAACACGTCACCGAGATAGCCAGAAAGGCCGCCGAACTGGGCGTCGCGGAGATGAAACTTTTTCCCTACCTGCCCAGGGACGACGACAGCCTGCGGCCGCTCGAAGAAGCCGGGCCGGAAGAACTCGAAGCCTTGGCCGGTCAGGCGGCCCGAAGCCTTCCGACTCAGTTTATCGATCTTGCCGCCTGCCAGGAGATGGCCGAACTGGACTTTACCGATCCGGGCGTCTCTCAAGCCATCCGGCCCAAGCCCGACAAAAAGCGGCCTTATCTGGCGGTGTGCAGTTCCGACGGGTTTGAAGTGGATCTGCACCTGGGCCAAGTCGACCGGTTCCTGATTTACGGACCCAAGAACGGGCCGGTGACCCTGCTGGAAGTCAGGCCCGCGCCGGAGCCGGGCGGCGCAGACGGCCGGTGGCTGGAAATCGCCATGACTTTGAGCGATTGCTTCGCCATCCTGGCCGCGGCCGCGGGGGAGTCCCCCAAACGTTTGCTGGCCGAAAAGGGTCTCGCGGTGATTACCCAGGAAGGCAATGTCGAAGGACTGGTGGACGCGCTGTACGGCGGCGGCAAGAAAAAAGGCGGTAAAAAATAACCGGCCGCGCTCAATCGACGCGTCCGCACAACTGTATAAGGAGAAAGAAATGGGCGTTCCAGCCAATCAGATTTTGGTCTGTCAGAGTTTCCGTTCCAACGGAGAGCCCAAAGGCATCTGCCACAAAAAAACCGAAGGATTTCTGCAGTACCTGGAAGAAGAGATTCTGGACCGGGGTCTGGACTGTCAGGTGACCGCCACCGGCTGTCTGAAGCAGTGCGACAACGGTCCGGCCATGGTGGTGCAGCCCCAGAACTGGTGGTTCAAGGGTGTGGACAGCGAAGAAGCGATTGACGCCATTTTAGACGGCCTGGAGTCAGGGGAACCGCCCGAAGAGTATTTGCTGGCCGTCTAGGGAGCAAGACCAATGGAATCCACAATTCTCACCGAACGAAGCAAACAGGTTCACCGCAAAGGCGAGGAACCCTTTGACATGTCCTGCAACCGGGACAGCGTGGCGGGCGCGGTCAGTCAGCGCGCCTGCGTGTTCTGCGGTTCGCGGGTGGTCCTCTACCCCATCGCCGACGCGGTGCATCTGGTCCACGGACCTATCGGCTGCGCCGCCTACACGTGGGACATACGCGGAGCCTTATCGTCCGGCCCCGAATTGCACCGGCTGAGTTTTTCCACCGACCTGAGGGAAAAAGACGTCATCTTCGGTGGGGAGGAAAAGCTCTACAAGGCCCTGATCGAGCTGATAGACCTGCATCATCCCAAGGCGGCTTTTGTCTATTCCACCTGTATCGTGGGCATTATCGGCGACGACCTCAAGGCGGTGTGCGGCCGGGTAACCAAAGAAAAGGGAATACCGGTCATACCCGTGCAGTCCGAAGGATTTAAAGGAAACAAACGCGAAGGCTATCTCGCGGCCTGCCAAGCCATGTTCCAGCTCGTGGGAACCGGGGACACCAGCGGTACCGCGCCGTTGAGCCTCAACATCCTGGGAGACTTCAACCTGGCCGGGGAAATATGGATCATCCAGGAATATTTCAGCCGCATGGGCGTTGAGGTGGTGGCCAACATCACCGGCGACGGACGGGTCGACGACATCCGGCGTGCGCACGGCGCGGCTCTCAACGTTGTCCAATGTTCGGGCGCGACCCTGGATCTGGCCAAAATGATGAAGGAGGCCTTTGGCGTTCCTTTCATCAGGGTGTCCTATTTCGGCGTGGAAGACATGGCGGAATCGCTCTATGCGGTGGCGTCGTTCTTCAAGGATAAGGACCCGCGGATCATGGAGCGCGCCCGCGCGCTGGTAAAGGAAGAGCTGTCATGGCTCTATCCCAAGCTGCAGGAATTCCGCAAGGCCCTGGCGGGAAAAAAGGCCGCCATCTATGTGGGCGGCGCCTTCAAGGCCTTTTCCCTGGTAAAAGCCTTCCGGCTTCTGGACATGCAGGTGGTTCTGGTCGGATCGCAGACCGGAACCGAAGAGGATTATCAGGAACTGTACGAAATAACCGACGAAGGCACGATCATCGTGGACGACTCCAACCCCCTGGAACTGGTCAGCTTTCTCAAGGAAAAGGAAGTGGACATATTCGTGGGCGGAGTCAAGGAACGGCCCATCGCCTACAAGCTGGGCGTGGGTTTCTGCGACCATAATCACGAACGGAAAAAACCGCTCGAAGGGTTCATCGGCATGCTCAACTTTGCCCAGGAGGTCTACAACACGGTGATGAGCCCGGTATGGCGCTTTGTGCCCCACAAGAAAAGCGTCCAAAAGGCCTCGTCCTCGGCGATGGTCTGAAACCCGGCGAGCCCGTTCCTTCCGGAACGGGCGTCCAGCGCTTCGGCGCCAACAAAAGGAAACCAGGCTCATGAAAACAGCTGTTCACAAATGGACAGACGACAAGAAGAATGAATCGCCGTACGTGGCCACCACCAACGCGTGCAAACTCTGCGCGCCCCTCGGCGCCGCCCTGGCTTTTCGCGGAATCGAAGGGGCCGTGCCCTTTCTGCACGGCTCGCAAGGGTGCGCCACCTATATGCGCCGCTACCTGATCAGCCATTTTCGCGAACCTATCGATATCGCTTCTTCGTCATTGGGCGAAAAGCACGCGGTCTATGGCGGCGGACCGAATCTCAAAGAGGGAATCAAAAACGTCATCAACAAGTATCATCCGCAGCTCATCGGCATCGCGACCACCTGTTTGACCGAAACCATCGGCGACGACGCGCCCATGCTGGTCAATGAATTCAGACGCGAAGAAGCCGATTTTCTCAAGGGGCAAAAAAATATCCAGTTGGTAACCGTGTCCACGCCCAGTTATTCGGGCACCCATATGGAAGGGTTTCACGCCGCGGTGCGGGAAACCGTCCGGCAGCTCACCGGCGTCACGGAAGCCACCGGCAAGGTCAATGTGTTCCCGGGTCTGCTTTCTCCCGCGGATATCCGTTATCTCATTGAGACCCTGGATGATTTCGGGTTGCAGGGAGTCATTTTGCCCGACATATCCGAAACCCTGGACGGCCCCGCCGTGGAGGATTACGAAAAGGTGCCGGAAGGTGGAACCCCGCTGGAAGACATCAAGAGCATGGGCGGGTCGCGCGCTTCGCTGGAATTCGGAGCCACCATCGTCGGGACGAACACCGCCGGGAGCTTGCTGGAAGAGCGCTTTCAGACGCCCCTCTATTCTCTGGGAACGCCCATCGGTCTGCGCCAGTCGGATCTCCTGTTCGACGCGCTCGCCGCAATCAGCGGAAAGGAAATACCGCGAAAACACGCCCTGGAACGCGGCCGCCTGATCGACGCCTATGTGGACGGCCATAAGTACATCTTCGGAAAACGGGTCATTGTGTACGGCGAAGAAGACCTGGTCATCGGTTTGACCGCGTTTCTGTCCGAAATCGGCGCTCACCCGGTTCTGTGCGCGTCCGGCGGCCGAAGCGGAAAGATGAAGGAAGCGATCAGACAGCTTACCTCGACTTATCTGCCCACGCCCCCCGCCGTGCGGGAGGGGGCCGATTTCTATGAAATCGCGGAATTGGCGGACGAGCTTCAGCCGGATCTGCTCATCGGCAACAGCAAGGCCTATCGTGTATCGCGAAAGCGCGACGTTCCCCTGGTGCGGGTCGGCTTTCCTATTCATGACCGGTTTGGCGGCCAGAGAATTCTGCACATCGGCTATCGCGGCGCGCAATACCTGTACGACCGTATTGTCAACGCCATTCTGGAGAAAAACCAGGAAGACTCGCCGATTGGTTACGGCTATCAATAGTAAGGAGAGTTGAAATGAACGCCGTGATGAATATGGATCGGCATCCGTGTTTCAACGCCGCGGTGAAAGGCGTGTATGGCCGGGCGCATCTGCCTGTGGCGCTGAAATGCAATATAAAATGCAACTACTGTAACCGCAAATACGACTGCGTGAACGAAAGCCGTCCGGGCGTGACCAGTTCCGTGCTGACGCCGTTCCAGGCGGTCAGGTACATGGAGCGCGTCCTGGAGCGGGAACCGAGGATTACCGTGGCGGGCATAGCCGGACCCGGCGATCCGTTCGCCAACCCCAAGGAAACGCTGGAAACCATGCGTCTGCTCAGGAAAAGGTTTCCCGATTTGCTGCTCTGTCTGTCCACCAACGGGCTGAATCTTCCCCCGTATCTGGACGAAGTGGCCGAGATCGGCGTCTCGCACGTCACCATCACCGTCAACGCGGTCGACCCGGAAATCGGTCAAAAGATTTACGGCTGGATCAGGGATGGGAACGTGGTCTATCGGGGCCTCGAAGGCGCAAAGCTGCTGCTCGGCCGCCAGATTGAATCCATCAAGGGACTGAAAAAGCGCGGCGTGACCGTCAAGGTGAACACCATCGTCATTCCCGGAATCAATGACGATCATGTTACGGACGTGGCCAAGAAAATGAAGTCGCTCGGCGTGGATCTGCTGAACTGTATGCCCATGTATCCCAACGCCGATACGCCCTTTGAAAACATTCCCGAACCCGACGCCAAACACATAGCCAATATTCAGAAAGAGGCTGAAACATACTTGCCGCAAATGCGTCACTGCCAGCGATGCCGGGCGGACGCCGTCGGGCTGCTCGAACAGGATCGTTCCGGCGAATTTCGGGGTTGTCTGTCCGATGGCTCCGATCTTGCGCCCGATCCGGGTGAGGAGCGGCCCTACGTGGCCGTGGCGTCCCTGGAGGGGATGCTCATCAATCAACACCTGGGAGAAGCCGAACGGTTTCTCATCTGGGGTAAAACCGATGAAGGGTTTGCGCTGGTGGAGGAGCGGACCGCCCCCAAGCCGGGGACCGGCCCCAAACGCTGGTACGAGCTGTCCGAAATCCTGAAGGACTGCCGGGCGGTGGTGGCGAGCGCGGCCGGAGACACTCCCCGGGCGCTTTTAGGCGAATCCGGCCTGCAAACGCTGGTGGCTACCGGGTTCATCGAAGCGGCCCTGAAAACCATCTACAACGGCGGTTCCCTTTCCGCTCTCCAGGGAAGACGCCGAGGACTGTCCAAAGGAGGATGTTGTTCGGGCGGTGGGGACGGCTGCTAGAAGCCCCCTGTCCAAAGTAAAGTACCTACGCAAAAACGGCCGGCAAAGAGGATTTTGCCGGCCCGGAAGCCGGGAACAACCTATCGGCGCTTTTGGCGGGGAGCCATCCGGTTAAACACGCCCGCGCCGCCCTGGTTGAACAGATCGATGGTCATGGACTCGGCCTTCCCCTCCGGACCGCCCTGGAAACGGACAAATCCGCCCCAGTCCATAAGGTCCGGTATGGCGGTGGAAAACACGTCCGCGTTCCAGGGATTCAGCGGCATGCGGACCTTTTTAGGCCCCACCGTGACATACAGTATGCCGTCCCTTTCGCGTACCGTCACCGCGCCGTACACGGAATTGAAGTAATCTCCGATGTAATAGTCGGCCGGCATGTGCGGAGAGGGCGTCGTCGGCCGTTGGGGAGGCTTTTCCTCATCCGCCTCCTTGGCAGCGTGTTCCAGCAGCTCGCGGCTCCAATCCCGGTACGGGGAACCGAAATAAAGATCGTAAAACCTCTTATGCAGGGCTTCCGGCGCCTCCGCGTCCTTTAAATTAGTCAACACCGCGATTCCCAGTTTCGCCTCGGGCATCATCGAAATAATGGAATGAGCGCCAAAAGTCCCGCCGTTGTGCCAGACGATGGGGTAGGGCTGGTAGGTGTTGAAAACCCAGGCCTGACAGTAATAAAGCTGCTCCCCCCTGGCCGGGACGCTCATGATGGTTTTAGGCGCGCGCATGAAATCGATGGATTCCTCGCTGATAATCTGTTTGCCGTTGAACGAACCGTCGTTGAGCTGCATGATCAGCCACTGGGCCATGTCCATGACATTGGAGTTTATTCCCCCGGCGGGCCCCATTTTGTACACCCAATCGAAATAGGGCCAATCAGGTTCAATGGGAACAATGGCCCCGTCCGGGCGATCGCCTTCATGACGATGCAGGTAGGCCGAGTTATTCGAATTGACCAGACCCTTCGCGTCGGTGGAGCTTTCCTTCATGCCCAGCGGTTTGAAGATCCGTTCCCGTATATTCGTCGCCCAGCTTTTGCCCGTGTAGCGTTCCACCAGCAACGCCGCCACCAGGAAAAGGCTGTTCTGGTACGCGTATTCCGACCGGAAACTGCTGATCGGCTCGATGTAACGCAGGGAACAAACCACATGTTCGGCGTCGAAACCCACCAGGGGAAGCGCGCTTGCCGCCTGCTCCACCAGACCGCTGCGCTGGGCCATGAGGTCTTCTATTAAAAATTCACGCGTCACCCAGGGATCGCACATCTGAAAGTCGGGCAGGTGATCGATGACACGGTCTTTCCAGTTCAGTTTCTTTTCATCCACCATCATGGCCAGAAGCGCGGCCGTAAAGCCCTTTGTGATGGAGCCGATCTGAAAAACGGTATGGGAGTCCACCGGGTCGGGATCGCCCAGTTTTTTCACTCCAAAGCCATTGGCGTAAATAACCTTGCCGTCTCTCACAATGGCGATGGCCATGCCGGGAATGCGCCACTCCCGCCGCGTTTTCTCGGCGTACTGTTCGAATTGGGAGAGAATCGCCCGCAGCTTTTTTTCCGACGGATGGAGCGCTTCGGCCTGGACGGCCGCCGTGCGGAAAAGTGTCGCCAGGGCCACCCCGGCGATTGCATAAATCAGGAATTTCTTGCAGCCTTTCACCGCTTATCAAACCTCCGCCTGCGACAGCGCCAGAAGCGCCGCGCCAAGCGCGCCTACAATTTGCGGCTCGTCGGCGACATGTACCGGCCGTCCGAGCCTGTTTTCAATAAGACTGACCACGCCGCTGTTTTTGGCGACGCCCCCGCTTACGGTTACCGCGCCCGGAGTTCCCACGCTTTTCACCATACTCCAGACCCGGTTCACGATCGCCGTATGCAAACCCCGCAGGATGTCCTCCACCGGCTCTCCCTGCGCGACCAGCGACACCACTTCCGACTCCGCGAACACGGTGCACACGTTGGATATGGCTATCTCCTTGCGCGATTGCAGGGATCGCGGGCCCATTTCCGACAGGGGGACCTTGAGCGATGCGGCCATGACTTCCAGAAACCGCCCCGTTCCGGCGGCGCATTTGTCGTTCATGGTAAAATCGACGACCTTGCCTTTCTCGTCCACCCGGATCACTTTGGAGTCCTGTCCCCCGATGTCGATGACCGTTCGCGTGTCCGGGAACAGGTGATTCGCTCCCGCGGCGTGACAGGATATTTCGGTCACCTTTTTATGGGCAAAGGGAATGGAAATCCTGCCGTATCCGGTGGCTACGATAAACCTGACGTCCTTTTCGGCCGCGCCCGCTTCGCGCAGGGCCAGACTGTACGATTCTTCCGCCGCGGCGCGGCTGTTCGGTCCGGTGGGCAAAATGACATACGCCACTATCTTCCGGGACTCATCGATAAGTACGGTTTCGGCGCTCAATGAACCCACGTCAATGCCCGCAAAGAGCATAGAGTCTCCCTTCCCGGCGGCGCTCAAGGGGCGTCCGCATGAATTTCCATTCATTATCAACCTCACGCGCACTCCTTGCAAGCATGATCATCCGGCCGGTAAAAATAGAGGTGGGAGGGAACTTTTTGAAAATAAGGTCGGGATGAAGGCTCATAAGTATCGCGGGGGAATCGCTTCCCCCGCGCCCCCATGAGTTATTTCTCGCTACGCTCGAAATGACCGGCTGCGCCCAAGACTTTTAGTTTTTGGGGGTGGGTATGGGAGAGACCCTTTTTTCCAAAAAGGGTCTCTCCATTTTCAACATAAGTGTTAATCGACAACCTCCTCAGCCGGCGCTTTGCGCCTCCCGCTCGGGCTTGGGCGGAAGGCCGAAGAAAAGCCGCAGCGCCTTGTTGGCCTCCCACACGATAAGATACAGCGTGGGCACAAACAGCAGCGTCAGCGCCGTGGCCACCAGAAGTCCGAACGCGATGCTCGTAGCCATGGGGATGAGGAACTGGGCCTGGAAGCTGCGCTCCAGCAGCAGCGGCAGCAGACCGGCGATGGTGGTGAGGGATGTCAGGATAACGGCTCGAAACCGGGCCTTTCCCGATTGCTCCACCGCTTCGAACAGCGGGACCCCTTCTTCGACCGCCCGGTTGATGAAATCGATAAGAATAATGGAATCGTTGATCACGATTCCGGCCAGGGCCACCACTCCGAACAGGCTCAGCAGGGTAATGGGCATCCCCATGAGCGCGTGGCCCAGGATGGCCCCGATAAAACCGAAGGGAATGGCGGTCATGATGATCACGGGCTGAATATAGGAACGGAATTGAGTCGCCAGGAGCAGGTACATGGCCAGAATGGCGATGGAGAATCCGCGGATCAGGCTGGAAACCGATTCATAGGTCCGCTGTTCCTCGCCTTCGAAGGTGTATCGCACGCCGGGATACTGTTTGACCAGTCCGGGCAAATAGTCGTTTTTGAGTTCCCGGTTGATTACCGCCGCGTTGGCCGTGGCCTCGTCCACGTCCGCGGTCACCGTGATCTGCCGTTCGCGGTCGATTCTGTTGATCACCGAGTAGCCTCGGCCGTATTCCACTTCGGCCACTTCGGAAAAGGGAACCTCGGCCCCGCCGGGTGTGCGGATGCGCATATCCTCGATGGAACCCAGGGTGCGGCGTTCCTTTTCGGAATATCGCACCATCACCTTCACATCGTCCCGGCCCCGTTGTATGCGCACGGCTTCGTCGCCATAGAACGCCTGGCGCACCTGCCGCGCCAGATCGGCGAGGGTCACTCCCAGCGGGCGGGCCGCCTGCTTGATATTGAGTTTGATCTCCAGCTTTCCGGGTCTGAAGTTGTCGGTGATATCGAAAACGCCGGGGAATTTGGCCAGTTCGGCCTTGAGGTCGTCGGCCGCGCTCTGCAGGGTATCGAAATCGTTTCCGATCAGCTGTACCTCAACCGGATTGCCGCCCGGCCCTCCGCCGATGGTACTGAACGCCAGTTTTTCCGCGCCGGGAATTTCACCCACAAGGTCCCGCCAGCGGTTAACCACCTCAGTCGACGATATATCGCGATACTCGGGGTCCAGAATTTCCAGAAACACCTGCCCCAGATGCCCGCCCAGCTCCACCTTACCGTATCCCTCGCGCGTCGCGTACACGCCCACCAGACTGAATGAATAGCGGACAATGTCCTTTCCGTCGGTCTGGGGCCCGCGAAATTCCTCGTTGAGCTTGGGAATGGCCGCCTCAACCCGCTCAACCGCGTTTTCCGTAACCGAAACGGGCGTGCCCAGGGGAAAGTTGATTTCAGCCTGCAGGTAGTTGCTGTCCGGCCGGGGAAACAGCACAAAGGGGATGCGTCCCCCCGCCACGAACCCGGTCATCACGATCAAAACCGCGATGGCCACGGATAGGGTAAAGTAACGATTCCGCACCACCCAACTCAACAGGGGACCGTAAATTCTTTCGATGGTGAAGCGCAGCCCGCGCTGCATGCTATCCAGCATTCGGGTATGAAAGCGCTTTTTGGCGCGCTTTTTACGCGTGTCATATTCCAGGGATTCGGCCAGATGGGCCGGGAGAATGAAAAAGGCCTCCCACAGGGAAACAATCAAAATGGCTATCACCGCCGTGGGCAGAATTTTCATGAACTTACCCATGATGCCGGACACGAAGAGCAGCGGCATGAAGGCCACGATGGTGGTGCTCACCGACATGATGACCGGCCAGCCCACCTCCTTTGTGCCCTCGATGATCGCTTGCAGGGGCGGTTCGCCCCGTTCGTAATGGGCGTACACGTTTTCGCCGATCACAATGGCGTCGTCCACCAGGATACCCAGGGTCATGATAAAGGCGAAGAGCGAAATCATGTTGATGCTGGCGCCGATCTCCTGGAGCACAAAAAAAGCCGCCATAAAGGAGACCGGTATTCCCAGGGCGACCCAGAACGCCAGGCTGATGCGCAGGAACAAGGCCAGGCTGATAAAGACCAGGATGATACCCTGTATGCCGTTGCGTATGAGCAGGTCGATACGGTCCTTCACCAGGGTGGAAAAATCGGCCCAGTAGCCGATTTTGACGCCCGGCGGCAGGGAGCCCTCATTTTCCTCCACATAGTTCCGGACAGTGTTGGTTATGTCGAGTATGTCTTCGGCCTTGGTTTTGCGCACCTGAATGAGCGCGGCCGGTTTTCCGTTGAAGCGGCCGCGTATGTCGCTGTCCTCGAACGCGTCGACCACCGTGGCCACGTCTCCCAGGGTAACGATGGTCCCTTCCGGAAGCGTGATCAAGGGGATTTTTTCAAATTCGCTGCCAATGTAGCGCTGTCCCTTAGATCTGACCAGAACTTCCCCGCCGCTGGTCTTTATGACGCCGCCGGGCAGGTCCAGACTGCCGGCTCGAACCGCGGCCGTAACCGCGTCAAACGTCAGGCCGTAACGGCGCAGCGCCTCTTCGGACACCTCCACCGAAATCTCGTAATCCCGCACGCCGGTAAGGTTTACCTGAGAGATGGCGGGATACGCGGAGAGATCGTCCCGCACTTTCTCGGCGATCCTCCGCAGGGTTCGTTCCGACGCGTCGCCGTAAACGGCCAGATTGATGGCCTCGTCCCTGATGGTGACTTCCATGATGACCGGTTCTTCGGCCTCTTCCGGGAAGGTGTCGATGGTGTCCACTTGCGTCTGGACCTCATCCACGACCTTTTGCGTATCCTCGACGTCTTCCCTCAACTCGATGAGGATGCTTCCGAAGTTCTCGTTGCAGGTGGAGACAATCCGTTTGATGCCGTCAATGGACTTGATCTTTTCCTCTATCTTGACCACGATCCCCTCTTCGATTTCTTCGGGGCTCGCGCCGAGATACTCGACCTGAATGGAAATCATATCCAGGGAAAAATTGGGGAACATTTCCCGCTTCATGCTGGATAAAGCCATGAGGCCCAGCGCCACCACAAAAACCATAAGCAGGTTTGCGGTGACCCGATGCTCCACTGACCATCTGGCTATCTTATCCATAAGCGGTTAGTCCCCGGACGGGGCCTGCTCCTTGACTCTGACCTTCAGCCCTTCGTCGATTACGCCGGGAAAGCGGATTATGACCTTGGCGCCGTCGGTCAGATCGCCCGACACGTACACCTGGTCGCCCACCCATCGAATGGGAACCACCTTTCTGACCCGCGTGCGCTCCCCGTTGACGATGTAAACCAGGGAATTCTCTTGCACCGCTTCCCGGGGCAGCAGAAAAACGTTTTCCAGCTGCTTGCCGATGAGTTCCACCGTGACGAACATGCCCGGAGTCACGGACGGCAGGTCCTTGCCCTTGGCGTCTTCGATGGCGACCACCAGAGGCAGCGTGCGCGTGCGTTCGTCGATCCGGCCTTTGTCCCGGACCACCACGCCCGGCCATACAATTTCATGGTCGGAGGAAGAATAGATGACGCGCGCCTGAATGGGGTCTCGTTTATCTCCTGACTGCGCCCGCGGTTCAAGACCGAGCCAGACAAGCTCATCCTGGGGAACAAGCGCTTCGACCTCCATCTGATTCACGTTGTAAATCCGCGCCAGCTTGGCGCCGCGCGCCACGTACTGATAATTATCCACCAGTTTGTCCAAAATCCTGCAGTCGAACGGAGCGGTGATTTCGGTCCGTTCCAGGTCCAGCCGCGCCTGTTCGAGCTGAGCCCGCGCGGTCGCCTTTTGCGCCAGCAGGAGATCCTTGCGCGGTTTGATGAGCGCCAGACTGTTTTTGATCTCCAGAACCCGGTTCTGGCTGACAAGCCAGGACTGCTGCGACTTGTCCAGGGCGGCCTGAGCCGCGACCTCGCGCTTGAACAGTTTCAGGTTGCGGTCGTAGTCCGCCTTGGCGAGCTGCTCGTCCTTTTGAGCGAGGCCCAGGGTCGCCTCCAGGTTTTTGCGTTCCTGGTCCAGTCGCTCCATTTCCGCGTCCAGACGGCTGACCTCCGAGCCAAGACGCTCTACGGCCAGCTTAAAATCGCGCGGATCGATACGCGCTAAAAAAGCGCCTTTGGGGAAAAAGGAGCCCTCCTCGAAATTGGGGGCCGTCTCCACCAGCGATCCCGCAACCTCCGAGGTGACATCCAGATATTCGCCCGAACGGATTGTGCCGTAGGAGCTTACAATCATATGGGGCGACTCCTGCCGGGCCACGATGGTCTCTATCAAAGGCCCCTCGGAGACTTTCTCCTCTTTCTGGGGCTGAGGCCGTGTCTTCACCAGCGCTACGGCGATTATCACGGCTACGACTAGAACCACGAAGATGCGGGCGAATTTTATAACCAGCCGTATGGTGGGTGTAACAGCGGGGTCCATGGTATCACCGTTTTGGATTTTTCGGGTAGCGGTCGCTTTTGTATGTAACCAAATTCGAGAAATATTTCAGCAACAATCAGCGGATCGAACCGCCTGCGTGAAGATGATTTTATCGTTCTCTGCGGGATTTTATGGCCGTTTGGCAGGCTCGCTCATCTTCATAACATATTCGCGTTCATTATAACGCGTTATTTTGCTAGGACCAGGTTTAAGACGACTTGGTTTGCCCATCAGGGCAAAAAGGCCGCGACGCTAAGGCCGGGATCTCGCTAATGACCGGATAGGGAGGGGAAACACGAGCCTGGGAGCCCGGCGCGGATGCCCCGGCGCGGGCGTGGCTGTTTCAGATAGGAATTCTGTTGATCGGTTCGTGGCAAAAAGGACAGGATACCGTAACCACCACCTCGGCAACCTGATGAAAGGGCGTTTCTTCCTCGACGAACCCGGTTGATCGGCAAAACAGGCACTTGTAGACGCTGCGGCTTTTCATTTTTTCCTCGCACGAGGGGCAGATGGGGCCCACAAGATCAATATGGGGATTGTATTCCCTTTGCAGCTTGACGCCGCATAGCGCGCATTCCGTGTCCTTGGCGTTGAGTGTCTGTTCCTGCAGCTCCGCGAGCGTCTCGTCCATGTACATGTCGTAAACCTCCCTTTACCCTGCGCGCCGTTTTCCGGCAACGCGCCTTTAATTTTCATATCGGCCGGCCGGGGAAAAAGATAAGTCAAAATTATAAGCCGCAGGTGAGTTTTCTTTCGTGAAATATAAATTTTCCCCCACGCCGGAGTAGGAAACCTTGATGCGCGCGGCGTAATCCTATAGAGAATCTCCATAAATTTGATTTTTTTCCGGCTGTCTGGTTTAAGGGGCTGACGTGAAAACGGCGGCTCTTCGGCGCGTCGCGCGCCGGTCAGGGAGAACCATATGATTGTTGCCATCCTTTTGTTTGTGGTAAATTTCGGCTTTTTATCGCTGGCGGCCTATTTTACCTATGAATCGATCAAGGAAGACGAGCCGCGCGCGCCCATGATCGGCGCCGCCGGGACTATCTTCCACGCCGCTCTGGCCGGTTTCATCGTGTTTGCGCCGGGTTCGCGCGGCGTCGTGGCGGTCCTGTTGGGCCTTATGATCGCCTTCATGGTGGTGTTTTTCCGGCCGGAAAAATCACGGCCCGCGCGCTCAAGGGCGCGGAGGGGTATATCGTGGGCCCGGTAGCGCGGTTCGATGAGCGTGATGTGGTGTTCGCCCGGAACCGGTCCCTGCGGCCGGGGTCCAGGGAGTACGAACACTACTACAAGGAAATGAGGCCGGAAAAGGAAGCCGTGGACGCCCGGCGCCGGGAACGGGGCGGGCCGCTCGGCAAACCGGGCGCCATCGACGGAGGCTACCGCCCCAACGTGGCCATGCTGATCAGCAGTTTCGAGGTTCCCAATATTCTCGGCCCGCACGCCAAACTCGGCCCGGCGCAAGCGGCCGCCAGCGGGACCTACAAGGCCCGGCCCGAGGAGAATCCCCAACAGCTCGATCCGGAGCGGGCGTCGGCCATCGTGAAGGGCTGGGCGCTGCGGCTCGGCGCGGATCTGGCGGGCGTGTGCCGGACCAACGCCCTGTGGTCCTACTCTCATCGAGGGGAAATCCATTACGGCAATTGGGAGGACTGGGGCCAGCCCGTTCCCGATCCCCTTCCCTACGCGGTGGTGATCGCCACGGAAATGCGCGAAGACATGGTCCGCACGGCCCCGCACACCCCCAGCGTGGTGGAAAGCGGGTATAATTACGCCCGCGGAGCGTTCGTGACCACGGCCCTGGCCAGATGGTTCGCGGTTATGGGGTATCAGGCCCGCGCCGAGCACAATCGCTACTATGAAAGCCTGCTGCCGCCCCTGGCCGTGGACGCCGGACTGGGAGAAATGGGCCGGCACGGATACCTTATTTCCGACAAATTCGGAGCGCGGATTCGCCTGTTCGCGGTGCAGACCGACATGCCCCTGGCCCCGGACAAGCCGGTGGACCTCGGCGTGGAAGCCTTTTGCGAACGGTGCCTCAAGTGCGCCGAGTCCTGTCCTTCCCGGTCCATTCCGCGCGGAGAGCGGACCGAAGTAAACGGGACCCTGCGCTGGAAGCTGAATGAGGAAACCTGCTTCGATTTTTGGGGCAAGGTGGGAACCGACTGCTGCGTGTGCATGGCCGTCTGCCCGTTCAGCAGACCCAACCGGCCCATTCACCGGATCGTCCGCCGGACGCTTCAACGGTCCAATCTGGCGCGGACCGTGTTCCCTCACGTGGACAACTTCATCTACGGCAGAAAATGGCGCCCCCGAAAGCCGCCCGAGTGGGTTCAATATCCGCAGGCAGGGCGATAGAAAAAACGACGCCCGGTCCTTATCATACACGCGGAAGCGTCATGAAAGAGAATCCGGGCGCCGTCAGCCGTAGGGACCACTATGAGTGGTTTTTTACCGTTATCAGGTGGGAAACTCCTCGATCACGCCCTCCAGTTCATCCATTTCCTTTTCTTCCTTTTTCTTGCCCACGGTCAGGCCGAACGGCAGGCGCACGACTTTGTCCGGGTCTTCCGGCTGGTTGAGTCCCGGCGCTTCCCAGGTCAGCAGCCTGCTTGAATTGCCCATGATGCCCAGGGTGTGGAGGACATGCAGAAAACCGGCCATGACCGGAGTGAACCATCCCAGACCTCCCATTACCAGGCTGACATGGTTGGTGATGGTGGCGAACCAGAAATTCTGCTCGATAATGGCCAGCATGCGCTTGCTCAACTGCCGGGAGATAATCAACCCTTCCAGATCGTCGTTGACCAGCGCGATATCCGCGGCTTCGATGGCCACTTCCGATCCTCCCGCGCCCATGCCCACGCCCACCGTGGCGTTGGCCAGCGCCAGCGCGTCATTGACGCCGTCGCCGACCATGAGGACCTTGCGGCCGCTTTTCTCCAGCCTGTCGATGAATTCCGCTTTATCTTCAGGCAGCAGTTCGGCTTTCACTTCATCAAAATCCAGATCCCCGATTACCGAACGGACCACAACATCGCTGTCTCCGCTCAGCAGAACCAGCTGCACATCCCCGTTGTTGCGCAGCCGCCGCAGAACTTCCTTGGTACCGGGTCTGAGCGCGTTGGCTATGGCGATCAGGGCCTGAAGCTTGCCGTTCCGGGCCAGAAAGATCACGCTGTGTCCGGCCTCGTCATGATCTTTTTTCCTGCTCTTATAATAAGAGGTATCCACTCCTTCGGATTCCAGGAAATTCCTGCTTCCCAGCAGAATGGCGTCTTCATCGATAACGCACCGGATTCCCCGGCCCAGCAATTCCTCACGGTCCGCCGCCTGCGGGAGTTCGATGGCGCGGCTACGCGCTTCCGCTTCCAATGACTTGGCCAGCGGGTGAGCCAGCCCCGCCTCGGCTCCGGCGGCCAGCGCCACGATTTTATCCACGTCCTGACGCGGCGCCCGGGGAACAATATCAATCACCTGCGGCGTGTCCAGGGTAATCGTGCCGGTCTTGTCAAAGCAGACGGTGTCGATGCGGTCCAGCTGCTCCAGGTGCAGACCGCCTTTCACCAGCACATGCCGTTTGGCCGCGTTGGCGATGGTAGCGGCGATGGCGGTCGACGCGGCCAGTATGGTGGCGCAGGGGCACGCGGTAATCAGCAGCGCCGAAATAGCGGCGGTATAACTCCGGGTAAAAACCAGCGTCCCCAAGGTCAGCAGCGCGCCCATCTTCATCAGGCGGTGAGCCAGCTCATCGGCCTTTTTCTCCACGTCCGCGGGCTCGCGCAGGGATTCCTCGATCATTTGCAGCACACGGGCGATGTAGGTTTCATCGCCCACGGTTTCGGCCTTCACCCGGATCGAACCTTCCACCACGGTCGTTCCGGCGTATACGGACCCTCCGGCGTTGCGGCGTTCGGGATAGGAACGCCCGGTTATGGTGGCTTCGTCCACCATGGCGTCGCCGTCGATCACCTGGCCGTCCACGGGGATGCGGCGCCCCTCCTCTATGATGACGATGTCCCCCGCGCGCAGCTCCTCCACCGGAATGGCCACTTCCGCGCCCTTCAGCAGAACCAGAGCGGTTTCATCGGTGGCCTGAAAAATAGCGCGTATTTCGTTGCGGGCGTTCTCCGTGGCGTATTCCTCCAACGAAAGCCCGATGGAAAGAGCCCAGATGATTTCCAGGGCGGTCAGGGCCTCCCCGGCCACGATGGCCACGATGCAGCCGCCGGTCAGAAACGCGAACAGCCCGGCCCGCTTGCCTTCCTTTAAATCCGTAACCGCTTTATGAAAAAGAGGAATCGCCGCCACGGCCGCCAGAACGCCGGTAACGCTCAAAGGCGTTTGCGCGATGGCGATCCTGAAGAACACCCGCCGGATAAAGGCGTAGGCCAGATACCCGCTCAGGACCGCCGTGGTGGTCACATAGCCCCAGAAATAGAGCCGAGACCGGCGGCTGGGACGCAGGGGAATGACGTGGCTGTGGTTCAGGCGCTCAGCAGGAGGCGCGGCGTGAGGGCCGGAACGGGTCAGGCCGAGCTTTTCGGAAACCGCCTCCAGGACCTGCTCAGCCGAGGCCTTTCGGGGATCGTAGGTAATGATCAGACTGCCGGTTACGGCGCGGATATCGCTCCCGTTGATCTGGGATAGTTTTTTCAGTTTCTCCTCCACTTCGTTCGCCAGCTTTTCCGAACTTCGTATGGCCGGGTACTGCAGCCGCAATCGTCCGGGCGTGGAATGGCGAACCAGGAGAAAGCCAACCATCTGTTTTTTCATACACTCGTCCTGTCACGCTCAGTATGGGTTGCCATGGAGCCTTTTTCAAAAAGAGCCGCTTTTTCGCAATTAAAGGCGCATTGGATAAAAACAATCAATTTTCGGCTCAGCCGATTAATAGAGCGAGCCGTAATTATAGCAAAGCGCCCCGCTAAATGATAGACGCCGGGGGTTACGGCCGTGTTAGAATAACCATTGCCCCAGGACTGTCCGTCGGTGACGAGCCGTTTCCCGCCGCGAATCCTATACAAAAAATATTTGCATTGACATATTTTATAAACAAGTCTATATACATGATGGGTGTTTGCATGCTTAACACAAAAACATATTTGGACGGCGCTGTCCAGATTATTTTTCACGGAAAACTTTTTATATCCTAATGTGTTTTCCCTAACTTACCAAAAGATCACGAACGGAGGATGATCATGAAAATTTTACCAAAAGGACTCGATTTAGGTGGTGGCGTGCTGGTTGGAGCGGCCGTAGTTCTGCTTGCCCCCATGGTTATACCCATGATCGGCGGAATTCTGAAACCGGTGGCCAAAGCCGCGATCAAGACCGGTATCCTGATGTACGAAAAAGGCAAGGTCATGACCGCCGAGGCGCAGGAAGCCATCGAAGACATGGCCGCCGAAGCCAGGGCCGAAATTTCTCAGGGTTCCCCGGGAGAGGACGCCTGATCCCTGTAAAGGGCGCAGTATGTCAGGACACGGATTAGAACGAGGAGAGATACACCATGCTGCCTAAAGCTCAAACGGTACACCGTACATCGGACAGGCTTCGTCTTCGCATTCCCGACAAAAAAGGGGACGTACAGTATTTTGAAAATCTTTTCAAAACCATGAAAAGGAAAACGTCCTTCGGCGCTTTGGAGGTGAACGCGCAGACCGGCAGCGTGCTGCTCGTTGGCAAAAACATCGAAATGGAGCCCATCGCCGAATACGCTCGGGAACACGACCTGTTCGGCCTGGAGCCCAAATTCTACGCTCCCGCGCCCCTGGCGCGCAGAATCGCCGCGCCCATCGAGAGCGCAAGCTCTCAGGTACGGACTTTCACCGGAGGTGATTTGGATCTTTCCGGGATCGCCTTTTTGGCGCTCCTGGGCGTGGGAGTTTATCAGCTGGCGCGAGGAAGGTTTTCCTTTCCTCCTTTTTATACCGCTTTCTGGTATGCGTTTGGTATTTTTACCAAATCCATCCTGGACAAATCGCGGTAACAATTTCCTGGAACGTTATGAGCCGAAAGGCGTCAGACACCATCGCCGGACGCCTTTTCCCCTTCAACACGACGGCTATCACGGGCCGCAAAACCGCCTGGTTGCAGGCGCCGTATCCGGTTGATCCGCCTGCGCGGGAACGCCGTTTTAGTATGGCTCTTTGGCGTACATAAAAACGAAACCGCCCGCTAACCTGTTTCTTATGATCCTGTCGCATAGACACTGGGATTGACGTGAAACGATTTTTGCGACTGCGCAAAAACCGCTTACGCTTTTCAAGCTAAGGGGTAACCTCTCAAAGAACAAGGCTCTTACGGCCTTTTACGGCGGATCGATGATTCAGGCTATTCACACAACCGTTCCGGGCCGGGCGCGCTTCAAGGTACCCGGATTGCGCGGGTCGGATTTGCTCAAACGGGCTCTCGAAACCGTCCTGCCACGGCGGAACGGCGTCCTGAGCGCTTCGGCCAGCGCGGTCACCGGCAACATCCTTATTCTCTTCGACAAGGAAACCGCGTATCAGGTCATTGAAAATCTGGTCAATGAAATAGTCGGGGAGCTTACGGTCGCGAGCGATCAGGATTCGGTTCCCCAAGCCGCTGCCGCGGATGAACAACCCGCGTCGCTACCGAGCGCCCCCAGCCGCTTTTCGCCCAGCGTCCTGAAATCGAAAATTCGCAGCCTTATGGGCGCGGAAGAGCAGCCCTACGAAGAATGGCATCTGCTCGAAATTGAAAAGGTCGAACAAAGGCTGGGCGCCGACCGGCTTTACGGCCTGACGCCCGCCACGGTTCATGAACTCCTGGACCGGTACGGCCACAATATTCTTCCCAAGGCCAAACCGCGCTCCAAGCTGGGCATGTTTTTCGGGCAGTTCGCTTCATTGCCCGTGGCGCTCCTGGGAGCGGCGGCCGGCATATCCATCGCCACGGGGGGACTGCTGGACGCCGTGGTCATCATGGGGGTAACCGTGGCCAACGCGGTTATCGGCTATCTGACCGAAAGCGGCGCCGAAAAAACCATCGAGTCCCTCACCGGCTTCACCCGCCCCTCGGCCCATGTAATGCGCGAGGGAAAGATTCGCGAGATTTCCGCGGAAGACGTGGTCATCGGCGATCTGCTGGTTCTCAGGCCCGGCTCCTACATCGCGGCGGACTGCCGATTGATCAGCGCCACGCGGCTGACCATTGACGAATCCGCCCTGACCGGCGAAAGCATGCCGGTCTTTAAAAGCGAACAGCCCCTGACCGGCGGCGGTATTCCCATCGCCGACCGCGTCAACATGGCCTATACCGGCACGCTGGTCACCGGCGGCGAAGGTCTGGCGCTGGTGGTGACCACCGGCAAGTACACCGAAATCGGCCAGCTGCAAATTTTGATGGAAGGGGCCTCCGCGCCGCAGACCCCCATAGAACGAAGACTCGGCATAATCGGCGACCAACTGGTGCTCGTGTGCGGCGCCATTTGCGGCGTGGTGTTCGGCATCGGCGTGTTCAGAGGCTACGGTTTTGTGCAGATGCTGCGCACCGCCGTTTCCCTGGCCGCGGCCGCGGTGCCCGAAGGATTGCCCGCGGCGGCCACCATCAATTTTGCCCTGGGCATCCAGAAAATGAGAGGGCATCATGTGCTGATCAGGCGTCTTCAGGCCGTGGAAACCCTGGGATCGCTTCAGACCATCTGTCTTGATAAAACGGGTACCATCACCAAAAACAGGATGACGGTCACGGAAATCCGCGCCGGCGCCCAGACGATCCGGGTCAGCGACGGCCAATTCTATCTGAACGGCGGCGAAGCGGAACCTTTGAACTATGAAGAAGTCCGCAGGCTGATCGAGATCTGCGCCCTGTGCAACGAGTCCAAGCTTGAAAACAGAGTGGAAAAGGAAGGCTACGTTCTGAGGGGCACGCCCACGGAAAACGCGCTGATGGATGTGGCTATCGACGCGGGTATCGACGTGGCCTCGCTCAGAAGAGGCCTCCCCTTGCTCAGGGTAACCCACCGGGCCGAAAACCGTCTTTTCATGAGCACGCTTCATGACGTGCGGGGCGACGGCAAGCTGTACGCGGTGAAAGGCAGCCCGCCCGAAGTCCTTTCCATGTCCGCCTGGTACATGAAGGACGGCGAGCGTCAGCCGCTTACGGAAGAAGCCCGCATCGACATTCAGACCTCCAATGAACGGATGGCCGGGGAAGCCCTCCGGGTCCTGGCCGTGGCCTATCGCGAATACACCAACGGCGATGAAGAGCTGATCGACGACGAAGAACTCACCTGGCTGGGGCTGATCGGCATGATGGACCCCATCCGCGAGGGGGTGGGCGAGTTGATCGAGGTGCTGCACGGAGCCGGAATCGACACGGTCATGATCACCGGCGATCAGAGCCCCACGGCGTACGCGGTGGCCCGCGCGCTGCGGGTCAGCCAGCATGAGCCGCTGGAGATACTGGATTCCATCGAGCTGGCCTCGGTCGACCCCGAACTGCTCAAGGCGCTGGCCGCCAAGGTGCATGTCTATTCGCGCGTCAGCCCGGCTCATAAGCTGAAAATCGTCCAGGCCCTGCAGTCCGCCGGAAAAGTGGTGGCCATGACCGGCGACGGAATCAACGACGGCCCGGCGCTCAAGGCCGCGGACATCGGCGTGGCCATGGGGCAGAGCGGCACCGACGTGGCCCGAGAAGTGGCCGACGTGGTGCTGCAGCGGGACAATCTGGAAACCCTGATCGTGGCCATCGAGGATGGGCGGACCACCTACAACAATATCAGGAAATCGGTCCATTTTTTTCTTTCGACCAACTTAACCGAGATCCTGGTCATGTTCGGCGCCCTGGCGGCGGGGATCGGCTTTCCGCTCAATGTGATGCAGCTGCTGTGGATCAACATCATATCCGATATTTTCCCCGGACTGGCGCTTTCCATGGAGCCGCCCGAGCCGGACATCATGAAACAGCCGCCCCGGGACCCCCAGGAGCCGCTTTTTTCCACGGACGATTACAAAAGAATGGCCTTCGAATCATCGGTTATTTCGGCTTCCACCCTGACCGCGTACGGGTATGGACTGGCCCGTTACGGCATGGGGGCGCGGGCCGCTTCGCTGGCCTTTCAAAGCCTCACCTTCGGGCAGCTCTTGCACGCCATAAGCTGCAAGTCCGAGCGCCGGCGCATATTTGACAAAAACGGGCCCCCGCCCAATAATTATTTACGTTTGGCGGTCGGCGGCTCGCTGGCGCTTCAGGCCCTCACCATGGTTATCCCCGGTTTGAGGAGCTTTCTGGGCCTCACCCCGCTGGGCCTTCTGGACACCGCCATCGTCGGCGCAAGCTCGCTGGCGCCGCTTTTGATCAATGAATCGACAAAGAAAAGAACTGAGCCGAAACAATGAGAAAAGCATACATGTTTACATCGGAGTCGGTCACCATCGGTCACCCTGACAAACTGTGCGACCAGATCAGTGACGCCATTGTCGATCATATACTCTTGCAGGACCCGTGCGCAAAGGTCAGAGCCGAATGCGCCGTTTCCAGCGCAATCGTGTTTATCGCCGCCCGGTTTGCGACCAGCGCCAAGGTGGACCTGCCCCATATTGCGCGGAAAGTCATTAAACGAGTAGGATACGATCAGGCGGATTTCAACTCCAAGACCTGCAGTATCCTGACCGCGCCGCAGGGATTCCCTCCCGACAAGGAAGCCGTCTTTAACGAGCACGAACTGACCGACGCGCAGATCGACAAAATACCGGCGCGGCACCAGGTGACCGTGTTCGGGTACGCGTGCGATCATTCGCCTAATTTCATGCCTCTGCCCATCTGGCTGGCCAGACAGATCAGCCGGCGCCTCGACACCCAGCGGGAGAAGAAAGCGCTTCCCTATCTGGCCCCGGACGCCAAGGTTCAGGTGGGCGTTGAGTTCCGGCAGCGGAAACCGATCCGAATCCATAGCGTCACCATCGCCGCCAGCCAGCATGACGAGGACAACCCGTCGCAAAAAACGCTTCACGATGACATCATGGACAGCGTGCTGGGGCCGGTGTTTGAAAACTCCATGTACAAGCCCGATGACAAAACACGGATATTCATCAACCCCGAAGGCCCCATTCTGGGCGGCCCGTCCCATCACTCGGGATTGACCGGCCGCAAGAACCATGTGGACACCTACGGCGAATACTCACGCCACAGCGGAAACGCGCTCAGCGGAAAGGACCCCACGCGAATCGACCGGGTGGGCGCCTACGCCGCGCGCTACGCCGCAAAAAACGTGGTGGCGGCGGGATTGGCGGCCGAATGCGAAGTGACCCTGAGCTACTCCATCGGTCTCACCAAACCGGTAAGCCTGCTGGTGGACACGCACGGGTCCGGGACCATACCCGATGAGGATATCCGGGACATTCTGGCCCGGCATTTCGATTTCCGTCTGGCGGGCATACTGCGGGACCTGAACCTGCGCAGACTGCCGCAGAAGCATCCGCTGGGCTTCTATCAAAACCTTGCGGCGTACGGGCATTTCGGACGCATGGATATGGATCTCCCCTGGGAGAAAATCGACCGCGTGGAACTACTGAAAGGGGAATAAAAAATAGGATTTTTTTTCATTGCCGGGGCGCTTAAGGCGCTTCGCAATGAATAATGATATCTGACTGACAGGATTGGCTTTTAGCGGACGAACCTGTTATTTTTATATGAACGCGGCGATAAAACCGAGCCCCGTTCCTTCCAACGCCCTGCCCACTGCCCAACCGAACAACGCGCGTCCGATCGCTTCTCCCGCCATGGCCGAGGATTTATCAACGGCGGTGATTTGCTTCTTCGTGATTTCGGGAGCTACAAATCCGGAATTGCCAAGAACGTGCAGAATTACTTCGGTGGAGGTGGTTTGGGGGTCATAATTGATAACAATACTGCCGGTCAGATGGTTTATGGTGGCGTTTTCGATTCCCCGCAGGGATCGCAAAACCGCCAGAGCCTCCTGACCGCGGTCCGGCTTACCCTTGATTGAAGGAATTTTGATCCGCACCCTCCCCGGTGTCTCGTGTATGTAAAAATTCATGGTTACAATCTCCTTTATTGTACGCCTATCCGCTCTCCCCGATGGGTTTTTCCTGCACGGATAGGAACTTTCTTTCGAAGTACGATAAACATTCTCATCTAAAAGTTAAGAGAAATATCGGATTTCAATGTTAATTGATCGTTAGGGAAAAATGAGTTTTCATCTTGAAAACCCACAAAAGGGCATGAAATGACCGTGAAAGGCTAATTCGGGGGAAAAACTTAATTCTCAGGCAAAGAACGATTATTTCAATCTTACACAGGACACCGCGCCCGATTTTATCGCTTTAATAAAATCGGCCTGCGTTACGCCGTCTTCAAACTCGGTGGCGCAGATACCCACTTCCCGCGCTTCGTGCGCGTCGCTGCCGCCCACCACCGGAAGCTTCAGATAGCCCGCCACCTGGCGGGCGAAGTCGTTTTCGCTGTCGGTCACCTTGCAATTGCAGCCCTCGACAGCGTCCACGTATTTGAAAATGGGGCGTTCCGCCGCTTCCTCCACGCTGAGCGACAGCGTCTGGAAACCGAACAGCAGAAAACCGCGAAAAGGATGAGCCGCGACCAGGGCCGCGCCCGCCTCATCGGCCAGGGCGCGCAGCTCCCTGGGAGTAAGAATTCCGGAAACCGATTCCGTGAGGCCGTACGCCAGTATGTCCCCCTCGGTGGTGGTTACCTCAACGCCGCTGAACACGTGGATGGCGTAGGCCTTGGAGATCTCCCGCAGGTCCTCGGGACGCCATACCGTCTGGTGCTCGGTGAGGCAAATGCCGTCCAGGCCGGCTTCCTTGGCCGCGATAGCCATATCGACCGGGTGCAGGGAGCTACACTCCGAATAGCGCGACGTGTGGATATGGATATCTACCAGCATTACCCCTTAACTCCCAGCAGGTAGCTCAAAAACGGATATTTTTGCGCCACCGCGAGCGCGGCCGTGGCGCTGTCCGCGCCCTTTTCCATTTCGCGCGTCACCAGGGTTCGAGGCACGGCGTGGCAGCAATCGATGAGCAGCGCGGCCACATGGCGGCACCCCACCCGGCCTATAGTCTTTTTTATGGCCGAATCCATGCCTTCGTTGAAGGGGATGCCCACCGCCCGCCCGAACACCTCTTCGGCCTTGGCGCAACGGTAGGTGGTGTAGCGGATCATGGACCCTTCTATGGCGCTTATGGCGCCCTGGGTGAGATCGAACGCCACCTTGACGCTCATGGTGTAAATGTTGTCGTTCAGATATCCGTGGGCGAGGGCGACCTGTTCGTCCGGGAGGCTCACGCCCACCACCTTGGATCGGTTAAAGATCACCGGCCGGTCGTCCGCCATTACTCATCCTCCATAAAGGCCACGCAACTGCGGTTCAAGCGGGGATTTTGCGCCGCCATGGCGCGCACGCCCTCCGGCCCGGCCACGATGGGATTGAGCCGTACGGCCGCTTGAGGCTCGTCGCCCGGAACCGGCCCCTGCATGCCGTTGGTCTTGAATTCCATGGCCGTGTAAGCCAGGATTATGGCCTCCATGGCTTCAAGCGCCAGGCCGATGAGGATGTCGGAACCCTTCAAACCGCCCAAAACGCCGGATACGATCTTGGTCATGCCGGGCCCCACGCGGACGCCGTTCAAGCGTTCGAGCGCCCCGTTCATATCGTCATAGGGCAGCGCGGATCGCAGGATGTCGTAGCGGGCGCCGGCTATATTGAGGCCGGGAGTCACAATCTCCAGAGTCAGCCGGGCGTCCAGCAGGGAATCGTTAACCGCCGCCTCCGCCAGCCAGGACCCGGTCGAGCTTTGCCGCACCGTCACCGAGCGGTTTTCAGTGTAGTCCAGTATCAAGGGAAAGCCTCCCGTCGCTTGTGTTTACACGCACTATAGATAATAGGCGTGAAATAATCCACAAAAAATATTTTTATGCCCCCGCGCGGACCTTTCATACGGGCGAATATGCGCCAAAACTCGTGAATTCCGAGAAACCGCGCCAGCATTGCGCTCTTTTCATACGGCGGCTTCCGGACGCCTTTTAACGCTCGGTCCTTTTACCGCTTGCGCTGGCTTAGCTTAGCCGATAAGCTGGGATGAACAGGTAGTATATCGAGCTTGACCGGCTCTCGCGCCGGTAGCCCTCACGGGAGAGGCGTCTATGACCGAACAGTCCGAAAAGCCCGCTGATTTTACCGTCGATACCTGCCCCGCCGGGGCCGAGTATGAGCTGTGCCTGCTGTTCGAACTGTCGGCGGCCATGGAGGAGGAGCCGGACCCAGCCAAACTGCCCGAATTGATTCTGCGCCGCCTGGCGATCATGCTGGGGGCGGACCGCGCGGCCCTCGTTTCCTATAACGGCGATGGAACGCCTTCGCCGGCCGGCCGGATCGGTTCGCCCCCAGCATGATCGCCAGGC
>ENA-OSEO01002012-OSEO01002012.1-sediment-metagenome-genome-assembly--contig:-NODE-2012-length-31777-cov-36.477382_pt1 | contig 31777 bp, 25 predicted proteins | sample MGYA00237883_ERZ534232 | MGnify/ENA metagenome assembly ERZ534232 | reverse complement strand
GCAACACCCACGGGGACTTTACCGAATGCTGTCTGAGCATCAATTCTGCCTTCTCCTGTTATCACCAAATCAGCTTCTCTAATCTTCTCAGCAAGACCCGTGGCCTTTACAATAAGGTCCACTCCGGCCTCAATTCTTGCTCCCAAAAATGCAATTAGACCTGCTCCCAATCCCCCGGCAGCTCCGGCACCGGCAACCTCGCTGATATCCTTGCCTAAATTTTTCTTTATTACCTGAGCATAGTTGCGAAGTCCTTTATCTAGTCTTTTAACCATCTTCGGAGTGGCACCTTTCTGAGGACCATAAACATAAGCAGCACCAGATGGACCATATAGGGGATTGCTAACATCGCTTGCTACCAGTATTTTTGTTTTTTTCGCCCGTGGATCAAGGCCGGAAAGATCAATTTTATCGATTCGCTCCAGCTCCTGTCCTCCCCAGCCCAGCTCGCTACTGCTATAATCATAAAGGTTGATCCCAAGGGCTTGAGCGGTGCCCATTCCTCCATCAACAGTTGCGCTTCCACCAATCCCAACTATTATCTGCCCGGGATTGTAGTCAAGAGCGGCTTTGATCAGTTGTCCTGTTCCATAAGTTGTTGCAAGCAACGGATTATATTTCTTCGGAGATATTAAATGAAGACCGGAGGCAGCAGACATCTCAATAACTGCTACAGAAAAATTTCTGGCTGAAGATAGAGGGAGAAGGCCAAAAAAGGCTTCTATTTTCTCTCCTAGCGGGCCGGTAACTTCTTGTTTTATGATCCGGCCATTAGTTGCTCTTGTCAGTGCGTCAACGGTTCCCTCGCCGCCGTCAGCCATAGGGAAAATAACGGTCTTACTACCAGGCATGTTCTTTTTTATGCCCCGTGCAATGGCAGAGGCAACTTCATATGAGTTCAGCGTACCCTTAAACTTGTCCGGAGCAATCAAAATATTCATTTAAGCCTTTTCCAAAGCTTCCTTTGGTTCGGCTATTTCGTCTTCTTCCAGCTCGTTTAACATCACAGAAATCGGGACTATGCCATACCCTCTTTTGTCCATCAGATAATCAATTATCAATGGTAGCGCCTTAACCGTGTTTTCCCGGGAAGCACCTTCTTTTCGAATCAAAGCGCCGCTGTCATGAAAAAGAAGTATTCCCCCGCTTCTGGTAAATAACTTAATGCGCGCAAGCATAGCTTTTGGGCTTGCTCCGCTCCAATCAATGCTGCTTGCTGTCCAAAGAATTATCTTATACCCTTCGGCTACTACGACTTTCCTTACCGCATTACTGAAGATCCCTCTAGGTGGCCTAAATAATCTGGTTCTAGCACCAGCAGCTTCTTCAATTGCCAAATCTGTCTTTCTTAACTGGTTCAGAACAACGTTCCGGGTAGAGGGTACCAAATCACGGTGGGAATAGGTGTGGTTTCCGATATCATGGCCCTCGGCAACAATTCTCCTGGCAATATCGGGATATTTTTCCACACTCTTGCCCACAACAAAAAAGGATGCTTTTACGCCTTTTTCCTTTAATATATCGAGGATTAAAGGTGTATATATCGGGCTAGGCCCATCATCAAAGGTCAAGCTGACTAACTTTTGATGAGGGCCCCTTCGAACCACTCCATCCTGAGGCCCTACTCCATGATATTCATAGTAGCTTATGGCGCTTGCTCCTACGGCAACCAATACGATAAAACTTAGCAGCATTGATGGTTCGAGCAATTTCCATATTGTACGCAAGCTCCCGTTAACAGCCAGCCAACGAAAGCAGATAATGGCAATTATGCTCAATAGGCAGAGAACTAGCAACTTCTTTATTGTCTGATCTTTTCCCTGCTCCAATTGATGCCACTCTCCTATTGTTCTACCGGTTCAAACCGGCCTTCAAGCTTTTCCATTACCGCCGGCATAGTAGTATATTCCATCTCTTCAAGCGGTAATCTGTGCGGCTCGAATGGTCCGTGTCTTCTCAGATAGTCCGCTGCAGTTAGTGCTATTTTTCTTGATCGATCATAGCTCGGGTCCGCAAACATGTCCCTCGGTCCTACCAGACGACCGTCATGTACCTGAAAACCGTTAGCTACAACCCGCGGAGGGCCATCAAACCTGGTTGGCGTATCTTCTTTAAATGAAACCGGCATTAGCGGCCCGTGATGAGAGCCCCTCATCCAACCGGCCACTATATGGGGAAACGCAAATGGTTCAAGAACCTCTCCAACCGCCGGAAGTCCTGATTGGCACCTTACTATCATTACCGGATCATCTTTGCCAATATACTTTCCGGCGATCAATGCCAGTCTTTGTGTTGAGGTCGCCGCGGCAACTTCTCCGTCTTTTCTGAAGACGTTCTTTATAACATATCGTCCGGGAGCGCCAATAAAAATGAGCATGTCGTATATTTCCTCCGGACAGGAAAAGAGCACTTTCTTCTTCTCGATCAAGTCATCAACCTCAAAGTTAAAACCTTCGTGCATGTTGGGGTCAATAACCAGACCTGCCGTATTAAAAGGATCCGCAAACATCTTATAAAGTGGAAAGTTCCAAGCACCGGGTTCTGTCTTGTCGGCAAGAAACACTATTACCGGCTCGCTTTTTCTTTCCTCAAACTCCATTTCAGCCACACCGGGACCCATTCCGGTTACATTTCCTGCAAATGCGTCGGCTAATAAATCCTGACCTGCGCCATACTGACCATATTCCTTGGCTACTTCGGTTACCGTTTCAAATGTTTCCCAGGCAAAACGGTGTATGTCCTCATCGTTGGGCCCTTTTTGATGAGTCATAATCAGGGCTATATCGTCTCCCACTTTACTGCGACAGTAATCGATCAGCAATCCTTTTTTCTTTGCCTCTTCCAGGCACTCCTCTGTCTTCTCAAGAAGGGCCGGGTGCACGTCAGAATGCCCCACAAAGCCGCCCACATCAGCCTTGATAACGCTTATCGTTATCTTTTTTCCCATAAAAACAACCTCCTTTAATCTTTTTTCCTTTATACGAATCGAGGGGCTTTAAAATCCAAGAAGTATCTTATCACAACTTTGACTGTTTGGGCTTAAACTTCTTGAAAAAACTTGCTTTTCCTTCTCTTTCCCCTCAAAAACACCATCTTCCAAACCAAGCTATTGTCCTAGTTTCTTTTTGTCTAGTTAAAAGGCATGTGATAGTGTATACTTTTCTTTTGAAACTGAGAATATTTTTTCCTTCAGACCCTAACAAAGAGTATTAAAAATGCAAACTCCTCAAAAATGGCATAATTTATCTGTTGCCGAAGCAGAAAAGCGTCTGGGAACCAATCCCGAGAAAGGTCTTTCCGCCGAAGAGGTGCAAAGACGAATGGAAAAATGGGGCCCAAACGAACTGGAGAGAAAAAAGCGCACTTCACCGTTACGAATATTTGTCTCTCAGTTCAATGATTTTATGATTTGGATACTTATTGCCGCCGCTCTCATATCCGGTGTGATATTAAAAGAACTAATTGACGCAGCCGCCATAATGGTCATTCTCGTCCTAAATGCTGTTCTTGGCTTCATACAAGAATTCCGGGCAGAAAAAGCAATGGAAGCTCTTAAGAAAATGACCGCCCCCACTGCCAAAGTGATACGGGATGGAAAAGAAGAAGTAGTGGCCGCCAGAGAAATTGTTCCCGGTGATCTTATCCGGCTGGAAGTCGGTGACAGTGTTCCGGCCGATGCCCGCATTGCCAATTGCCAGGCGTTCTCAACACAGGAAGCAGCATTAACCGGAGAATCTCTGTCAATTAATAAAAGTTGCGAAGAAATACCCGGCGATGTTGCCCTTGGAGACAGAAGAAACATGGTCTACGCCGGTACAACCGTTTCGTCAGGCCGGGCGTTAGCATTAGTTGTTGCTACCGGACTTTATTCTCAAATGGGGCAAATCGCCCAACTCCTTGAAATAAAAGAAGAAAAAACCCCCCTTCAGTATAAGTTGAGGGATGTCGGGAAGAAGATAACCATTCTCTGTCTTAGCGTTGCCGCCATTGTTATTGTTGCCGGTATCTTGCGGGGTCATTCCGCAGCAGTCATGTTCCTAGCGGGCGTCAGCTTGGCTGTTGCTGCAATTCCCGAGGGTCTACCCGCGGTAATAACAGTTTCGCTGGCGTTAGGTGTCCAAAATATGGCTAAGAAGCATGCTGTAGTAAGAAAATTGCATGCAGTTGAAACACTGGGAGCAACAACTGTTATATGCAGCGATAAGACAGGCACACTCACCCAAAACAAAATGGCGGTAAGACGCATTTACTTCCAAAACCGTTTATGGGAGCACGGCAGCGATGGCAAGATCACAGACCTTGAAACAAAAAAGGAAATGCCCCTTGATATAAGCTCGATGCTTCGAGTCGCTGTTCTCTGTAATGACGCACGGAAGGGACAGAACGGCGATATGCTGGGCGACCCAACCGAAACTGCTCTTGTTTCAGCCGGTGAGGTATCCGGTTTTGTTAAAGAAGCCTTGGAAAAGGAGTATCCCAGAGTCTCAGAGGTCCCTTTTGATTCAGACCGAAAACGGATGTCTACTATTCATAAGCAAAATGACTCCTATCTCGTGCTGGTTAAGGGAGCCCCGGAAGAAATCCTTTCCCGTTGTAGTTCCATTCTTTTAATAGATGTAGAACAACTAACATCGGGCGAACGAAGCACAATCCTTACGACTAACGGCAACTTAGCCAAAGAAGGCTTCCGCAACTTGGCTTTTGCTTACAGGAAGCTTGACAGTCTACCACAAGAAGTCAATGCTGACAGCATTGAAAAGGACCTAATTTTTACCGGGCTTTTAGGATTAACCGATCCACCGAGACCGGAAGTCTACGCGGCAATTGAGACGTGCAAGAATGCCCATATAAGTGTGGCAATGATAACCGGTGATCACAAACTAACCGCAGAGGCTATTGCCAAGGAGATCGGGCTGGTGGATGGGCGGAAAATAATAACCGGCCTGGAGCTTGATGCAATGAGCCTGGAGGAATTGGAAAGAGACCTGCCCCAAATTGGTGTATTTGCTCGCGTTGATCCAAAAGACAAGATCAAGATAGTAAAAGCATTTCGTGAAACCGGTAATATTGTTGGGATGACCGGTGATGGTATTAATGATGCACCTGCGGTAAAAATGGCGGATATTGGTATTTCTATGGGCAAAGTAGGCACCGACGTCACCCGGGAAGCGTCTGATCTTGTGCTAACAGATGACAATTTCGCCACAATAGTAGAAGCGGTAAGAGAAGGTCGTATAATTTTCGATAACATCAAAAAGTTTATCCTTTTTTTGCTCTCATGTAATATAAGTGAGGTTTCGACAGTGTTTTTTGCTATGGTTGCCGGTCTTCCTCTCCCCCTTCTTCCTGTACAAATTTTATGGATTAATCTGATAACCGATGGCCTGCCGGCTCTTGCGCTGGGCGTTGACCCGCCCGATCCCGGACTTATGGAAAGACCACCCCGCGCAAAAGAAGAAGACATTCTGTCCCCATCAAAGCAGGGGCAGGTATTATGGCAAGGACTACTACTTACAGCCGGTGCGCTTTCTTCGTTTGTAGTTTCTTATCTCTGGTTGAAGACTTCTTTAGATATGGCAAGAACCATTGCATTTTCAACACTGGTCTTTATCCAACTGCTACATTCGCTCAGCTTCCGCTCTGAGAAGTGTTCCATACTTTCTCCTGCTTCTTTTGCTAACAAGTATCTGCTGCTGGCGATTTTCGGCTCTGTTCTCTTACAGCTATGTGTGTTATATCTGCCTTTCTTGCAGCCGATCTTTCGCACCATATCAATAGGACCTCGTGAATGGTTGGTCATTGGTTTGTCCTGTATTATACCGACTATAGTTATTGATTTGGTAAAGCAAGTGCTGGCAAAAAAATCGATGTCTGCTTAGGCTAATCCCGGCAACGCTCTAAGGCTAGCCCCACCAATGTGGATAAAAGTTGGGGGAAGCTTATCCCGGCCGCTTGTGCCTCTCTGGGAAAAAGGCTGTTTGCAGTCATGCCCGGAATCGTGTTAATCTCAGAAACAAAAACCTGTCCGTCTTCCTGTAAAAATGTATCAATTCTGGCGAAACCGCAGCAGCCAAATGCTTCATATGCGCGGAGCGATATTTCCTCAATCCTTTTGGCTTCCTCTTCCCCTATAGGAGCAGGAACTATCTCCTTGGCCAATTCAGGCGTATATTTTGCCTCATAATCAAAAAATTCATTCTCCGAGATAATTTCAATTAGCGGAAGTGCCCTCAGGTCTTTGTTTCCCAGGACGCCACACTGTATCTCACGCGCTTTTAGGTATTTCTCAACTAGTACATCCCGGCCATAGACAAATGCCTCATCCAACGCTTTCACCATTGCTTTCTCGTCTTTGGCAATATTTATACCCACGCTCGATCCTTCACATGCTGGTTTAACAACCGCCGGCATTCCCAGCTCTCTAACGATTTCTTTCAATATGTGCTCTCTCTGGGCTCCCTGTTCAGACCAACAACGATAATCCACCTCTATAAATTTGTTGGTAGAAATTTTCTCCTGCAAGAATATCTTTTTAGACAGCAGCTTGTTCATGGCCAATGCGCTCGCCAACACTCCGGAGCCGGTATATGGAACACCTAGCATGTCAAAGAGACCTTGCACGGTTCCGTCTTCACCGAATTTACCATGAAGAGCTATAAAAACAACATCAATTTCACAGCCATTAGCTCGTAGGCAGGTTGACTCAAGCTCAACACAAGAATGTTTTGTGTATCCTAAATCCCAGGCAAGCCACTTCCCTTCTTCGGTAATCTCTACGGGAATAGCATTATATTCCGTGGGATTTAGAAATTGGGCAATGTTCTTGCCGGAGGCCAGGGAGACCTCTCTTTCCGAGGACCGCCCGCCCATAAGCACTACAATGTTTAATTTCCTCATATTTTCCTCGTATGCTTCTTCTAGCCCTCGCTTAAATCATACTTCTCTAGATCGTCTTTTATTTCATCCAGCTTCTTCTTAACACTCCACTCCTCAAGCCCCAGGGCGCCCTCCACCTTAGATGCGGCCAGATCAATGTTGTCCCTTGCCTGAGCAACAAGCTCGGCGGCCGATTCCTTTAAGGACATAGCCGATTGAGCAATCTCTTTCCTGGTAGCAACACCTGATTGGGGAGCAAGGAGAATGCCGGTAATAGCACCTAGAGCGCTTCCAACAAGTAATCCCAGCCCGAATTCCAAATAACCAAATCTCTCATTTTCCATTTACATTCACCTCTTAGTTTTTTAATCTTTACTATACTTTGACCAAATAATATTTGCAAAGACTTCCGTGGCCTTTAGGCTAGCCAACATCAATAAAAAGAGTGCCGATAATCCTGTTTGCCATATCAACAAGCTGCTCGGATCTTAAGCACTTCTTTTTATGTTTTTATTATTAGGCTTATTTTTGCTCGCTCGCTATGCGGGCTATTGCTTTAACCGTAGCATCTATGTCCTGTTCGGAATTAAAAAAACCTACGCTTAGTCGAACCGTACCTGTTTCAATTGTTCCAATGGTTGTATGAGCATCGGGCGCACAATGTAAACCCGGGCGTGTAGCTATTCCAAAAGCTTTGTCTAAGATAAAAGCGACTTCGTGGCAACCAATGCCATTAATATTAAGCGAAAGCACTGCAGCTCTGGGCTCTTCAGCTGTCGGACCATATAATTGGACGCCATCTATTGTTCTTAATCCCTCGTAAAGACGGCGAAAAAGCTTTTCTTCTTTTTCCCGTATTGCATCGATCCCCGTGGTCTGAATAAAATCAATTCCTGCTCCCAGCCCGGCGATTCCCGGAGTGTTCGGTGTCCCGCTTTCATATCTGTCCGGCCTTGTACGTGGCTGAAGCGGTTCTTCTGAATGCCCTCCGGTGCCTCCTTGCCGTAATTCTGCCAATTCTACATCAGGAGCAACATATAACATCCCCGTTCCCTGTGGTCCCAGTAGCGCTTTGTGTCCCGCACAAGCCAACATGTCTATGCCGATTTCCCGAACGTTAATTTGAAAGGTACCGGCTGTTTGCGCTGCATCAACCATATATAAGAGTCCGTTTCTCTTCGCAATTTCAGCTATTTCAATTAAGGGCATCAGGGTTCCGGTAAGATTGGAAGCATGTGTGGTCACAATAAGTTTCGTTTTATCATTAATGGCTTTTTCCATTTCGCCTAGATCAGGATAGCCCTTGGCATCACATTTTATCTTGGTCACCAAGACGCCTTTTTGTCCAAGAGTGTTTAGCGGTCGGGAGACTGAGTTGTGCTCCATGCTAGTCGTTATAACATGATCCCCTGATTGTAGTATTCCTTTTATCCCCAGATTCAGCGCATCGGTGGTATTTAAAGCAAATATAATATTTGATGAGTCGTCGACTCCAAATAGCTGAGCCAGCTTCTCTCTGGTTTCAAATATTATTCTACTCGCTTCCAATGCCCCTTGATGAGAGCTTCTTCCCGGATTAGCGCCTTTGTTCTTAAGACAGTCCACAACTGCATCAATTACCTGCTGGGGCTTAGGAAAAGATGTAGCTGCATTATCCAAATAGATCATTTGTTCACCTCAAGTAATTACTAAGAATTATACCACTATACCCCGCCAAACAGGCAGGGTATAAGTAATTTGAATAATTAGATTGTAGATAAAAAGATATTTTAATATTGTTTTATTGCTTGTTTGTTGGACGATCCTCTGTAAGCAGTCGCTCAACAACCAGGTTTAATTGATCCAGGGGAAAACTAATCTCGATTTTGCCTTTCTTGCCCACCATCTTTACATTAACTTTAGCCGAAAAGGCCTGGCTAAGACGCTCCGAGATGTCTTTGAAGGCTTTTGGTTGAGCCTGTTCCTCTCTCTTTTGGGGCTCAGTATTCATTAATTGGATCGTGTTCTCAATTTGTCTAACCGTCAATCCTCGCCCCACTATTTTTTGGGCCACTTTTAGCTGTTGATCGTTGTCTTCAATCGAAAGAAGGGCTCTGGCGTGCCCGGAAGAAATCAAACCATCGACAACCATCTGCTGGACTTCGGGGTTTAATCTTAGAAGCCTGATCGTGTTGGCAACCGTGGTTCTATTCTTGCCAACTCTTGTGGCAATTTCTTCCTGTTTCATATTGAACACATCAGCAAGATAAGTATAGGCATTCGCCTCTTCCATTGCATTAAGATCCTCTCTTTGTAGATTTTCTACAAGCGCAATCTCCAGAGACTCTAAATCTGAAGAATCTTTTATTATCGCTGGTATCTCTGCCAACCCGGCTTCCCGGGCAGCCCTCCATCTTCTCTCACCGGCAATCAGCTCATAGCCGTCCTCCTTGGGCCGCACAACGACCGGTTGTAGTAATCCGACCTCTCTTATGGATGCCACGAGCTCGCTAAAAGCCGCTTCATCAAAGTTCTTACGGGGTTGGTTGGGATTGGGGGCGATTTCCTTAATCCCGAGCTGCTGCACAAATCCTCCCTCAACCGAGCTTATTTCAGGTATTAGAGCGCTTAGCCCCTTTCCTAGTCCACGTTTAGTCACTTTTTATCACTTCCTTTGTTAAATCCACATAAGCTTTAGAGCCTTTTGAGTTGTAATCATAAAGAGTTATAGGCAAACCGAAGCTCGGTGCCTCGCTTAGTCTTACGGTGCGGGGAATTATGGTTTTATATACTCTTTCTTGAAAGAAAGCTTTTACCTCGTCTATTACTTGCTGTGAGAGATTTGTTCTGGCATCATGCATGGTCATAAGAACCCCTGCAATGCTTAAATCCGGATTTAGGCTTGCTTTGATTAAGCGAATGCTTTCCAGTAGCTTTGTGAGGCCTTCCAGGGCATAGTATTCACACTGTATGGGAATTATTATCTCATTCGCCGCGGTGAGAGCATTAACTGTAAGCAGCCCTAGCGATGGAGGACAGTCAATAATTATGAAATCATACCTGTCCTGCAATGGCTCCATTGCTTTCTTAAGCCTGGTTTCCCTTGCCAATACCGGAACTAGCTCTATTTCGGCGCCTGCTAGATTAAGTGAAGCGGGAATGGCAAACAGATGTTCTATTGCAGTTGGTTCAACCAGTTCTTCGAGTGGTTTCTCTTCAATCAGAGCGTTGTAAACACAGAGCCTTTGGGGCTTCTCTAGCCCTACTCCACTGGTAGCATTGCCCTGAGGATCGATATCAACCAGGAGGACCTTCTTCCCCTCCTGGGCCAAACAAGCGCTGAGATTAACAGCGGTTGTGCTTTTTCCGACGCCGCCTTTTTGATTGGCAATGGCGATTCTTCTGGCACCTCTTCTGCTAACACCAACATCCTCGATCTTTCCTTCTGCTTCAATCCCGATTGAGCTTGGTGTAACCAATTCTTTTTCGTCTCCTGCTTCAGGCTGTCGTTTAAATACTTTATCTAATAACATTATTCTTTCTCCGAAAACTTGTTTTTTCCTCTTGTTTCTCCTAGTGGCCTCTTGGACGGAATGCCGACTCGCCTTGGATATTCGGGTGATGATACATGTTGTTTTTCCACTATTACCAGGTGTCTTTCCTCGTCGAGAAACGGAACTCTTATACTTTTTACCTCCGCGATAGTTCCGCCAAGTAAGATTGCCGCCCTCTCTCCCTTTTCAAGCTCGGCCACCTTCATCTTGCCCTTCTGGGCAATTAAGGCTCCTCCCGGTTTGAGCAAGGGCAGGCCGTACTCGATAATTACCGGTAGTTCGGAGACCGCTCTAGCAACAACTATATCATAGGTTTCCCGGTTTGAGGACTCCCGGGCATACTCTTCCGCCCTTTGTCTAATCATTGTGGTGTTAGTCAGACATAGCTTTTTAACCAGGTTCGTTAAGAAATCTGCCTTCTTTTTTGCCGAATCAACAAGCACCAAACAAATGCCTGGAGATACTATTTTTATGGGAATGCCGGGGAATCCTGCGCCTGTTCCTATATCAACCAGCTTTGAGGAAAAATCGATTCTTTCGCTTAAAAAACAGCTAATTGAATCTAGAAAATGACGTATAACAATATTGTTGCTTCCCTTAACCGAGGTCAGGTTTGCCTTGTTTTTCCAGATCTCCAACTCTTCCAAATATATTTGAAAAAGTTCTTTCTGCTTATTCTCAAGCCTCACACCAAGCTGTGCGGCTCCTTCTTCAAGCACCCTTTCTGCAAGCATCAGCAAACCTTTTCTTCTTTTTCTATATTCTGTTCCAGATATATGGTCAAAACCGTTATGTCCGCCGGCGATATTCCTGGAATTCGAGAGGCTTGTCCTATAGACCTGGGTTTCAGTTTTGACAACTTTTGCCTCGCCTCAAATGACAGCCCCTTTAGTTCTACATAGTTAAAGTTCTCCGGTATTCTTTTTTCTTCCATTCTCTTATGCTGCCCTATCTGGCTCAGCTGCCTTTTAATGTATCCTTCATATTTTATCTGAAACTCAATTTCTTGCCGTGCAAGGGCGGGTACTTCTTGCATTTCTTTGTCTATCTCGCTTACTATTGTGTAGTTTATCTCCGGCCGTCTCAGAAGATCCGCCAGATTTGTCCCGCTTTTTACTGTCGTGCTGTTGGCGTCAAGAAGCCTTGCATTTACTTCAGCGGTTGCCGCCACCTTACTTTTTTTTAGCCTCTTGATTTCCGTTTCTATTATATCTTTGCGCGCTTTTACTTGTTCATATTGCTCCCCGGATATCAATCCCAGCCGGTATCCATAAGGAGAAAGACGGAGATCGGCATTGTCTGATCGTAATAAGAGCCTGTATTCGGCTCTTGAAGTAAACATCCTATAAGGTTCGTCTACTCCTTTAGTCACCAGATCATCGATTAGTACTCCTATATAAGCTTCAGATCGATCAAGGATAAACGGTTCTTTATTTTGTACCTTCAGTGCTGCATTTATCCCTGCAATCAGTCCCTGGGCTGCTGCTTCTTCATAGCCGGATGTTCCGTTGATTTGACCAGCAGCATATAAGCCTTCAATAGCCTTTGTTTCCAGTGTGGGTCTTAGTTGATGGGGCAGAATGTAGTCATACTCCACTGCATATCCGGGACGTACTATTTCAGCTTTTTCTAATCCGGAGACGGTTTGGAGGATCTTTCGTTGAACATCTATAGGAAGACTTGTCGTAAGCCCCTGCAAATACATTTCAATAGTTGTACGCCCTTCTGGTTCAATAAAGACAGGATGGCGATCCTTTTCGGGAAAGTTGATAATTTTCCTGTCAATAGATGGACAAAAACGTGGACCGTGGCTCTGAATCGCTCCGGTCTTTATGGGAGAAAGGTGCAAGTTGTCTGCCACTACTTTGTGGGTTTTCCGGTTGGTGTAAGTGAGATAGCAGGACCTTTGGTCTATTTTTCGGGGAATAGCCCTAAAAGAAAATGAGAGTGGTTCAGTGTCGCCAGGTTGGTGAATCAACCTGGCAAAATCGATAGTACGACCGTCGACTCTGGGAGGAGTAGCTGATTGAAACCGATCCAACTCTAACCCGGCATCTATCAATGAGGCAGAAAGGTCCATCGCCGGGAATTCCCCCATGCGTCCGGCGGGAAACGATCGATCACCTATAACAACTCTTCCCCGCATAAATGTACCTGATGTTATCACCACGGTTTTTGCCTGAAAAAAGAGCCCCGAATTAGTTTTAACTCCTTTAGTGCGACCTTTATCAACTACGATTTGAGAAACGAGCCCTTCTCGCAACCACAGGTTTTTGCTTGTTTCTAAAACCTTTTTCATCTGGGCTTCATAGTCTTTTTTGTCTGCTTGTGCCCGCAAAGCCTGGACAGCCAGACCCTTGCTTCTATTAAGTATTTTTATTTGGATCATGGTTTTATCTATCACCCTGGCCATCTCCCCGCCAATTGCATCTATTTCTCTTACCAGATGACCCTTGCCTATCCCGCCAACCGCAGGATTGCATGGCATAAGAGCAATCTTGTCCAGATTTATAGTAAGCAAAAGAGTTCTGCACCCCATCCCGGCAGAAGCAAGAGCTGCTTCGCAACCGGCATGACCGGCTCCTATAACAATCACATCCAATTCATCAGTATGATTTGAGCTTGGTTTTTCCGCTAAATGTTTCACGTGAAACATTTTCCTTCTTCCTCTTTTGCTTTCTCGCTCTGCATAATATATGAAAGGATAACAGATATGTCTTCGCTTGTTATTCCAGGTATTTTTGCTATCTCTTCCAGATTAATCGGCTTATATTTTATTAGCTTATCGCGTGCCTCATTTGATAGCCCGGTTATATCTTTATGGCCCAGGTCCGATGGCATTTGCTTTTTTTCTTGCTCCTGCAGCTTCTTTTTTCTGTCCAGCTGCCTTTTAATATATCCTTCGTATTTTATCTCAGTTTCTATTTCTCTCGTTGCCTCGACATCCAAACCATCTATTCCTTCAATATCGCTATATCCAATATTTTGTTGCCTTAATAATTCTAATAAAGCTTTTCCGTCCTTATCCTTTTTGATTCTAATGTGTTTCAGCTCCGAGCTTATCAGCTTGCGCTTCTTTTCTACCTCTTCCATGCGCTCCCCGGATATCAATCCCAGCCGGTATCCATAAGGAGAAAGACGGAGATCGGCATTGTCTGATCGTAATAAGAGCCTGTATTCGGCTCTTGAAGTAAACATCCTATAAGGTTCGTCTACTCCTTTAGTCACCAGATCATCGATTAGTACTCCTATATAAGCTTCAGATCGATCAAGGATAAACGGTTCTTTATTTTGTACCTTCAGTGCTGCATTTATCCCTGCAATCAGTCCCTGGGCTGCTGCTTCTTCATAGCCGGATGTTCCGTTGATTTGACCAGCAGCATATAAGCCTTCAATAGCCTTTGTTTCCAGTGTGGGTCTTAGTTGATGGGGCAGAATGTAGTCATACTCCACTGCATATCCGGGACGTACTATTTCAGCTTTTTCTAATCCGGAGACGGTTTGGAGGATTAGGTGCTGCACCTCTTCGGGAAGACCGGTAGACAAACCGTTAACAAGAATTTCTTCAGAGCCTATCCCTTCAGGCTGTAGAAAAAGAGGGTGTCTTTTCCTTTCCCTGAAGCGCATGGCCTTACTTTCAATTGATGGACAATGCCGTGGCGTGCCCTTTTCCGCCCACGCCTCCTCTTTCCCTTTGCTTTCAAAAAACTTGCGGATAACGTTATGGGTTTGGTCGTTTGTGTGTGCTATAAAGCAAGGCAATTGTTTTCTTTTTATGCCCTTTGTTTCAAAAGAAAACGGCTCAGGGTTATCATCCGGCTCTTGTTTGGACAAAATATCAGCATTAACTGTTGTTCTTCTTACCCTCGGGGCTGTATCCGTACGAAAACGACCCAATTCAAAGCCCAGCTTACTAAGATTTTCGGAAAGCTCTGTTGCAGAGATTTCTCCGTGTCGTCCGGCAGCTATCCGGTCTTCTCCCTTAAATATTGTTCCGCCAACGAACGTCCCCGTGGCTATGATAGCGCTTTTTCCTTCGTATTTCTGGTTGTATTGATCTTTAACAACTATCCTGTTGTTTTTCTTTCTTATATCTATTACCAGAGCTTGCATGAGACTCAGGTTTTTCTCCGTCTCTAGAACACCTTTCATGTTCAGCCGGTGTTCTCTTCGGTCAACCAATGCCCAGTTTGTCTGGACAGCAGGACCTTTCCCGGTATTAGCGCGCCGGATATGTAGGTATGTTCTATCAATATTTTTTGCTAGCCCTCCGCCAAGAGCATCTATTTCTCTTACCAGGTGACCCCGACCCGGTCCCCCAAATGAGGCACTACAAGGCAAGACGGCCACTGAGTCCAGGTTTATTGTAAGAAGCAGTGTGTTGCACCCCATCCTGGCAGAAGCAAGAGCTGCTTCGCAACCGGCATGGCCGGCCCCTATAACAATTACGTCATATTCTCTGTTTGATTTCATAAGTTATTATCTTCAGAATTTCTGTTTTCTTGATTATTCCTATTTAATATTTAAACAAGGCACCGTGCCATTCTTAAATAATACGCCGCGGTCAATGATAATGCCATTTTTTCTTGTTGCGGGAATATTTGGCACCTATTTCCCGATACAGAATTGGCTAAATATTTTTTCGAGAATGTTTCCCTTAACCGTTTCTCCGCTTATTTCCCCAAGATCATCAAGCACATCCCTTAGAACAGCGGATATGAATTCCTCCGGAACGCCTTCGCTTATGCCCTGCAGCGCTTCAGATGTGTTTTTCTTCGCTTTTTCCAGCGCATTCCGATGTCTTACATTTGCTACAATCACACCCGTTCCTCGATCCACTCGCCCCAATAAAACCATATCAAGCATGGCCTTTTCCAGGCCTTCCAGTCCTACTCCTTCTGTAGCTGACACATCTAGCTGTTTTACTTTAGGCCCCTTATCCATTTTCTCCCTGTTAATCTTCTGAGGGAGATCGATCTTGTTTATTGCTATTATTGTTCGCCGGTTGTTGGTCTTATTTAGGATCTCAATGTCTTCAGCCAAAAGAGCTTCGCTTCCATCAAAAATAGCTAATATAACGTCGGCCTCGTCAATTGCCTTATGGCTAAGCTCGACTCCGATTTTTTCAATTTCATCATTCGGAGGCCTGATTCCGGCAGTGTCTCTGAGCCTAAAGGGGACACCGCCAAGATTTATTATTTCTTCAACTATGTCGCGGGTTGTTCCGGGAACAGGAGTAACGATGGCTCTTGCCTCTCGAAGAAGTGCATTCATCAAGCTTGATTTACCTACATTAGGCCGACCGGCAATTACCACATCTACGCCGTCCCTATATATCTTGCCGGTTTCAGAGCTTGCGATTAGTGTCTCTATCTCTTTGTTTAGCGATTGTATTCGTAATTGTATTTCTTCCCGCGGCAATAATTCCAGGTCCTCATCGCTGAAGTCAATCGATGCTTCCAGTTGCACCAAAACAGCTGTCACGCCCTGGCGGATTTCGCTTATTTTCTTCGATAAGCCACCCTCAAGCTGTTTCATTGCCACATCAAGACCTTCTTTTGTCTTAGAGCAGACAATATCAATAACCGCTTCCGCCTGTGCGAGATCAATGCGGCCGTTTAAGAAAGCACGCTTAGTAAATTCCCCCGGTTGCGCCAGTCTTGCTCCCGCCTCAACGGCAGCCCTTAGTGTCTCTTGTAAGGCTATTATGCCGCCGTGGCAATTTATCTCCACAACGTCCTCTTTTGTGTAGGTCTTGGGGGCTCTCATTACAGTTATCAGGACTTCATCTAAAACCTCTTTTGTCTTGGGATTCACAGCGTGGCCGAGGCTTATTTGGTGAGTATCTGCTTTTAATAGCTTTTTGCCCTTCGGAAGTATAACAATTTTGTCGGCTATTTTTATGGATTCGCCGCCGCTTAGGCGTAAAATACCTATGCCGCCTTCTCCCAAAGGCGTAGAAATAGCAGCGATTGTATCTCTTGAACTCACTTGCTGCTCCTTAAGCTAGCATTAGGATATCCTAATGCTATAATAAATAAGCCCAGCTGCAATGGCTAGGCTTTGACTTTTTCTTTGTTTCTTCTTATCCTTTGGGCACAATCAGCACCTTGCGATCCGGTTCTTCGCCCTCGCTCACCGTCTCGACCTCATCGTTGTCTTGGAGCGCAATATGAACTATTCTTCTTTCATAAGCGCTCATCGGCCTAAGAGCAATGCTTGATTTGCTTTGAGCTACACGTTCAGCTGTCCTGCTTGCCAGCTCCTGAAGCTCGGACATTCTCCGTGCACGATATTCCTCTATGTCCAGAACAATTCTTTTCGGTTCAGCAATACCCCGATTAACCATTATGTTTAGCAGGTATTGTAGGGCATCCAGGGTTTGTCCTCTTCTGCCTATAAGAATTCCCGAGTCCTCTCCCTCTATTTCAACCTCCACGGCTTCTTCTTTTTCTGTTATCGATTTTATTTCTGCCGATACCTTCATCAGATTAAGTGTTTTCCTTAAGGTTTTCTCAGCCTCTTGTTTGATATCCCGTGTTTCTTCTTTGTCTGTTGTGTCTTCTTTGGTCACGTCCTTGTTTCTTAGTTTTACGGAGTATTTCTGCTCTTTTGAACCAACCAGTCCGAGTATTCGTTTGTTGTTTTTTTCAAGAATCTCTACTTCCACCTCTACTTGACTCGCTTCTAATCCCAGTTCGTTCAAGGCTTTTTTGATAGCCTCCTTCTTGCTCTTTGCGCTTACCTCAAGCCTCTCGTCCATTCTATCCTCCCGCCCCCTTAAGATTTCTTTGCCGGTATAGCTTTGGCATCATCAAGGGTTTTTATCTGGTAGTATTGTTGGATCATCGTTAGTGCGTTTGTGGTAACCCAATATATAAGTACGCCCGCAGGAAACTGCAAGGCAATAAACGCCATAAATATCGACATGAAAATCATCATCTTCTCCTGCTGACTGTCTCCTCCCATCATTTTTGAAGACAGATACGTTGTCAACACCATCAAAATAATTAAAACAATGTACGGGAGTCCGGGCAGTAACATTTTGCCTATTGGCTCTGCCCCGCTACCCAACGGAGGCGGGAGATATTTGCCGGGTTTCTCTACCAACCGCATTCCCAGAAAAACGGCTTTCATAAACCCGTCACTATACGCGGCGGGCAAATAGGTGCTTGGTTTTCTCAACATCTCAAACAGGGCAAAGAAGACGGGAAGCTGTAAAATCAGAGGCAGACATCCGCCAAAGGGATTTACTTTGTGCTCGGAATAGAATTTCATCATCTCTTCTTGCAGCTTCTCTTTGTTGTCTTTATGTTTTTCTTGCAGCTCTTTCATTTTTGGCTGCAGCTTTTGCATCTCATGCATGGACTTTGTTTGCTTAAGCGTGAGCGGGAGTAAAACAATGCGCATTAGAATGGTTAATAAAATGATAGCAAATCCATAACTATGCACTAGATTATAGAAAAATATTAGAATCTGAACAAATATCTCAATTAGTGGTTTTAATACTGCCAACATTTGTTTAAGTCCTCCTATTTTACGGGATCGTATCCACCCCTAGAAAACGGGTGGCATCGCAAGATTCGCAGTAAAGCATATCCCAGGCCCTTAACTGCACCGTGTTTTCTTACAGCTTCCTGGCAATATCGAGAGCAACTGGGATAAAATCGGCATGAAGCTGGCCTCAGAGGTGATATATGCTTAATATATCCCCCGACCAAGAACAACACTACTTTTGTTGGCTTGTCTTTAAGATCAAGCCGCTGACTTTTAACACATCCAACAGGCTCTCTTCTATTTCCCAATATGTCCTGTCCTTTAGAGAAGATCTAGCAATAATTACAATATCATATCCTCTGGCAACTTTGTTTATGTTTCTCCGGTAACTCTCTCGCAGCAATCTCTTTATCCGATTTCTTATTACGGCTTTACCTATCCGTTTCCCGGTTACAAAGGCAACTCTGCTTTCTTCCGATTTGTCGCGCCCTAAATAGCGCACCACAATATGCTTATTTGAGACCTTTGATCCTGATTGGAAAACTTTTTCAAAATCACTCTGCGAGGTGAGTGAGGAGATTCTGTTCATAAAAGACCGCCAAAAGGAAAGGGTTTATGCAGAAAGAGTCTTTCTTCCTTTCTTGCGTCTATGAGCTATTATTTTTCTTCCTGCTCTTGTGCTCATTCGAGCTCTAAAGCCATGTGTCTTTTTTCGTTTTCTATTATTGGGCTGATACGTGCGTTTCATTTTCCCCGTCCTCTCTTAAAAAAACAGGATAAATTATAGCTTGCACCATCAGGGGTGTCAAGAATACTGTATATTTGAGCTTTTATTTTATGCCTATTTTTGCCTGTTTTAATTTTTTTTATTTTTTTAGATTGTTGTATTGATACCCATATGTCGCTTTGCTATAATTTAGATGCCCTCCGCTCCTCGAGCCAATTTTTGTAAAACGTGCTAGTCTATCTGCAGAAATAAAACCTCTTTTCATACGGCTTGAAATATCTGGAAAACATTCTATGGGTTTAGGTTGATAATGTCTGTTTCTCTTTTTTATCAAAAAGTGCTTTCTTTTCATTTTCCACAGATGTGGAAACATTTGTGGATAAAAATGCATTGGAGCACCTCAGGGGTTCTCAGCGAGTCAATTAAAAAAATAATAGTTGATCGAAAAATAGCTCTTTTTAACGGAAAATAGGGATGCGGAGAAATCCACAGCTTTTTTAAAAAACAAACTGACAAACTTTATTATTTCAAGAAGGACCAATTAATGAAAAGTTACTTACAAAAGGTGCTTGAAGAACAAGAAGTGCAGGACAATGGGCACATGCGACCCAAAGAAAACACAGAGCCATCCGTTAGACTGGCTATCTATGACTCTCTTTCTGCTGCGCCCCGGGTGGTTGACTTGTCCGGTCAAAGCTACGAGGAGCTCCTTGATCTTCTGGCAACAAAGACCTATCAGTTCTCCCATGAAAAGGGTGGCGTGGTTCCTTTCACCGTAATAAAAGAGGTTGTTGAAAACTTGATACATGCATATTTCCGAGAAGCTGTTATTACTATTCTTGATAATGGCAATACAATTAGGATATCTGATCAGGGTCCCGGTATTCAGGAAAAAGAAAAAGCTTTTTTGCCGGGATTCTCAACAGCAACTGCCGCTATGAAGGAAGTAATAAAGGGTGTCGGATCCGGCCTCCCTATTGTTAAAGAAGCTCTTGGTTGCTCTGGTGGAGAGATTTCTATCGAAGATAATCTTTCTCAGGGAACAGTGATAACTTTAACCATGCCTACCCGACCAACCACAGATTCTCAAAACAGCCCCAAGGACGAGAAGGTACAAACAACGGTGGTTATGGACGTGCCTGTTCTTAATAAAAGACAAAAAAGGGTGCTCTTCTTAGTGACAGAGCTGGGGGAGGCGGGACCATCTAAAATCGCTGCCGAGATTGATGTGTCTTTAAGTACCGCTTACAGAGATTTGACTCTTCTGGAAGAATTAGACCTGATCCAATCAGACGAACACGGAAAAAGAAGTTTAACCACAAAAGGCGTGCAGCAACTAGATAAGATATTGAATTCCTAAAACAGGAGGATCATTGCAAGCCCAGCTCGACGTAATCTGGCAAGAAACATTAAATATAGTTAAGAACCAGTTGAACATGCCCACCTTTAAGACGTGGTTTGAAAATACTTCTCCGGTATCCATATACCAGGACACCTTAATAATTGCTACCCCCAACGCATTTGCAAAAGAGTGGCTGGAGTCTCGTTATTCGTCTATGCTTAAACAAGCACTCCATGATGTGATGGGAGAAAGCACTCAAATTAAATTCATAATTCAGTCTGATTCAAAAAATACACCTGTTCAAGATCCGCCTATGTCGCCTGCCCCCATTGAAGTTGTTGCTCCAAGTCAATTAGTGACACCACACGGGTCACTTAATCCAAAGTATACTTTTGACTCTTTTGTGATCGGTGCCTGTAATCGCTTTGCCCATGCTGCAGCTCTAGCTGTCGCCGAGAAACCAGCGAAGGCCTATAACCCCCTCTTTATTTATGGAGGTGTTGGACTAGGCAAGACCCATCTCCTCCAGGCAATTGCTCATTATGTAAACAAACATTTCTCTTCTCTTCAAACCGGATATGTATCATCAGAAAAATTTACCAATGATTTTATTACATCTATTAGAGAAAAAGATAAAATCGTCGGATTTCAGAAGAAATATAGAAATAAAGACATTCTTTTGGTTGACGATATTCAATTTCTTGAAAACAAGGAAGCTACTCAGGAAGAGTTCTTTCACACATTTAATACTTTATATGAAGCAGGAAAGCAGATAGTAATTTCTAGCGATCGTCCACCTAAAGACATTGCCACTCTTGAGGATAGATTAAGATCGCGTTTCGAGTGGGGGCTTATTACTGATATTCAACCGCCTGATTTAGAAACAAGAATAGCTATTCTCCACAAGAAAGCTCAATTCGACAACTTAATTGTACCGGATGATGTTATGGAGTTTATTGCATCAAGGATACAATCAAATATTAGGGAACTAGAGGGGGCGTTAATTAGGGTAGTTGCTTTTTCCTCTATTACGAGGAGCAGCGTGTCTTTGGACCTTGCTGATGAAGTATTAAAAGACATTTTCCCTGAAAGGGAAGCGCGTCCTGTTTCTATATCATTAATACAAAGAGAGGTTTCTAATTATTTTAATATATCTAAGACTGAGTTGTTAAGCGAAAAACGAACCCAATCGATTGTGTATCCAAGACAAGTTGCTATGTATTTAGCGCGAGAATTAACCGATCTGTCTCTTCCTAAAATAGGATCCGAGTTTGGCAACAAAGATCATACTACGGTTATGCATGCAAATACTAAAATAGAGAAGCTCTTAAATGAAAAAAGAGAGGTATATAATCATATACAAGAACTTACCAATAAAATCAAACAAAAAGTACACAATTCTTAATTATTCTGTTAATAAATTATTAACAAGTATTTGTTTTTTATTTTAATTAGATTTTATAAATGTTTTTAACAAAAATCTTTAATAGGTTATTAACATTTATATTACATGATTTAACAGCATAAATAATTAGAAATTAACAAATTAACAATGGTTACTATTACAACTTATTAAATAAATATATAGTTAAATAATAAGGAGGAGAGTAAATGCAATTCGAGTGCACACGTGACGGTTTGTTAGAACAAATACAAATTGTTCAGAAAGCAGTATCAGCAAGAAGCACATTACCAATTCTCACAGGAATACTATTTAGTGTAAAGGATAATAAATTAACACTAAGCTCAACGGATTTAGAGATGTCTATAAAATGCGAGCTTGATGTAAATGAGAAATCTTCAGGATCCATTGTTATACCCGCTCGATTAATATCGGATGTATTAAGAAACTTACCAGAAGCAGTAGTAAGGTTTAATTCAGACACATCTAATAATCAGATATTCCTACAATGTGAGAAATCAACGTTTAATATAAAGGTTCTACACCCCGAAGACTTCCCCAAAATACCCGAAATAGGAGAAGGAAGCCTAATAAAGGTTGACGGAAAAGAACTTATTGAAGCCATAAAACAAATAATAAAAGCAGTTTCAAGAGACGAAACAAGACCAGTGTTAACAGGAGTCCTAATAAACATTAGTGAGGGTAAGTTAAAAATGGTTGCAACAGATAGCTATAGACTGGCAATAAAAGAAATAAAAGCAAAATCAAAAATAGAAGAAAAGGTAAAAGTGGTTGTACCCGCCAGGGTTCTTGATGAAATTATCAAGGTAATATCACAAGAAGAAGGGGAAGTAAATATTAAAGTAACTGAGAATCAAATAGCATTTAACTTCAACAATACAACAATGATATCTCGTCTAATAGAAGGAGAATTCCCAAAATATCAGCAACTACTGCCGGATAATTATCAAGTAAGAATAGATCTAGAAAAGGACACCATGGCAGGAGCAGCAAAAAGAGTGTCGCTACTCGCTTTAAACAACTCACCAATTAAAGTAAATATAGGTGACAAAAAAATCAAAATATCAGCAGAGACGTCAGAGGTGGGTGAAGCAGCGGAAGAGGTAGAGGTTAATGAAAAGATGGAGCAAATGACAATAGCCTTTAATCCGCAATACTTTTTAGATGGTTTAATGAGCGTTAAGGGTGATAAATTTATATTTGAAGCTATCAGCCCCTTAAATCCAGCCCTTATTAGATCGCACGAAGAGGAAGATTTTATATATCTAGTAATGCCTGTAAGGATAGGTGCCTAAAAAGTCTATCCAAAAAGAGAACAATTCTAAATAGTGGCCTAAGAAGAAGTGTTAAAAGTGTGTAAGGATCTGTGGAAAACATGTGAGATTAGCATACAGGACGAGCTGAAGACCCATGTTTGGTAAAATCCCCAAAAAATCCGCGCTGTGGAAAAGTATTAGGTAGAGAAATTAAACCAACCGTCCTTAAAACAGAGAAGGAAAAGACAGTTTTTGCTGGAATAATTACGACGGTGATCATACTAATGTTTACAGTAAAACCACAAGAGGACAAATGACGTTGGATAATGTTAAAGATGTTTTAGAACAGACATTGGATATCTTGGGATTAAAAAGGGGAATCCGGAAAGCAAGAGCAATAACCTGCTGGCCAGAAGTGGTAGGAGATGAGATTGCCAATCACGCACAAGCAAAGAGTATTAAAAACGGAATCCTTTTTGTAACAACGTCAAGTCCGGCCTGGGCACAAGAGATGTCATTAATGAAAAAAAGGTTAATAAAAAAGCTTAACCACCATCTTGGTGAAGTTGATGTCAAAGATATTAAATTTTCTCCCAGAGGGATCTCTCCAGCAGCAGAACCCGGCACACACAAAACAAAAGAGGACCTAAGTCGTGTAAAGCTAACCATTGTGGACAGTCAAAAAATTGACAAGATAATTGAAGGTCTTAGTGATAAAAAGCTTGAGAAAAAAATAAGAAAAGTACTTGTAAGCGACCAAAAATTAAAGAAATTAAAGAGAACAAAAAAGTAAGGTTAAGTAATTTTGAAAAAGAGGTTAAAGACAAACGCCGATGGGTTGAATATGCTATAATAATTAGATGTTCCCGAGCAAATTACCTCTTATTTTATGCTGTCAAAACCGATTTAAAAGGAAGGATTTTTTGTGAAAAAAACCACCTATACCGCAAAAGACATTACAGTTTTGGAGGGACTAGAAGCCGTACGCAAAAGGCCCAGTATGTATATAGGAAGCACTGGCCCTAAGGGTTTACACCACCTAGTGTATGAAGTAGTAGATAACTCTATTGATGAAGCGCTCGCGGGGTATTGCGACAAAATAAAGGTTACGGTTCACGCAGACAACTCGGTAACAGTTGAGGATAACGGAAGAGGAATCCCGGTTGAAAATATCCCAAAGTATAAAAAGCCGGCAGTTGAGATTGTTCTGACAACCCTGCATGCTGGCGGTAAGTTTGGCGGGGAGGGCTATAAGGTTTCAGGTGGACTGCACGGCGTGGGATTGTCTGTCGTGAACGCGCTTTCTGCCTGGCTAAAAGTGCGGGTAAAGCGTGACGGAAACATTTATGAACAGCAGTTTAAAAAAGGCAAATCCACTTCGGACTTACAAAAAGTTGGAGAGGCAAAAGTTTCCGGGACCACCATTAGTTATTTTCCCGATGCCTCTATATTTGAAGAGATAGAGCTAAAGTTTGAAACTTTAGCTCAGAGAATGAAAGAAACAGCTTTTCTAAACAGAGGCCTGGAGATTTCACTTATTGATGAGCGAGAGACTCCCCAAGAAAAAGAAGTATTCAGATACTCCGGGGGCATTATTGATTTTGTGAAATACCTTAATGCAAACAAAGACATAATACACAAAAATGTTGTCTATTTTGAAAAAGAGGAAGCCGGATCGCATGTAGAGGTGGCAATGCAGTACAACACCGGCTACGCCGAGAGCATTTTTTCGTTTGCCAACAATATAAATACTCATGAAGGCGGAACCCACCTGGTAGGATTTAAAAACGCCCTAACCAGGACTGTAAATGACTATACTAGGAAAAAGGGATTGTTGAAAGAAAAAGATTCCAACTTGACCGGGGAGGACATACGAGAAGGACTTACGGCTATTATCAGTGTTAAATTAAGAGAGCCGCAATTTGAGGGACAAACTAAAACTAAACTTGGAAATACCGAGATCAGAGGATTGGTCGAGAATGCAGTTTCTTTAAAATTAGGGGAGTTTTTGGAGGAGAACCCACAGGAAGCGAAGCAAGTCGTTGCTAAAGCTATCTCTGCGTCCAGAGCCAGAGAGGCGGCTCGAAAAGCACGCGAGCTTACCAGAAGAAAAGGTATCCTTGAAAATACATCGCTTCCCGGTAAACTTGCTGACTGCTCTTCAACAGATCCTTCTTTGTGTGAGATATATTTGGTTGAGGGTGACTCAGCGGGAGGCTCGGCCAAGCAAGCCAGAGACCGTATGTTCCAGGCAATACTGCCCCTTAAAGGAAAAATCTTAAATGTAGAGAAAGCCCGGCTTAATAAAATATTAAACAGCGAGGAAATACAAGCCATAATAACTGCCCTGGGGACAAGTGTTGCCGAGGATTTTAACTTGGACTCCGCCCGGTACCATAGAGTTATTATCATGACTGATGCCGATGTTGACGGGGCTCACATTCGCACCCTCATACTTACTTTTTTCTATCGTTATATGCTTCCCATGATAGAAGCGGGATACGTTTACATTGCCCAACCACCCCTCTACAAGGTCGCCTGGGACAAGTCTACAAAGTACGCCTTTAGTGACAAAGAGCTGGAGGAACAACTACAAGAAATCAAAAAGAAAGCAAACATTCAGAGATATAAAGGTCTTGGGGAGATGAATCCGGATCAGCTTTGGGAAACAACAATGAATCCGGACACCAGAACACTGCTTCAGGTAAATCTGGATGACGCCATTCTTGCTGATGAGATATTTACTACTTTAATGGGCAACAAGGTTGAGCCAAGACGTGAATTCATTCAAAAGCATGCTAAGAATGTAAAATTCCTGGATGTTTAAGATGTAAGAAGGGCCAAGCCGGATAGCCTGCTGGTTTGCATAGTGTTTTGTTGTTAAAAAGGAGAAAGGAAAGCATAAATGGAACAAACCGTACCAACCGGAAAGATCGAAGTTGTAGACATAGAAGAACAGATGCAAAGCTCCTACATTGATTATGCAATGAGCGTTATAGTGGGACGAGCTCTTCCCGATGTCAGAGATGGCTTAAAGCCCGTACATAGAAGAATTCTCTATGCAATGTTTGATATGAACATGTATCCTGGCCGCCCCTATAAAAAGTGTGCTCGAATTGTGGGAGAGGTTCTTGGTAAGTATCATCCCCATGGAGACGTTGCTGTGTATGACACCCTGGTCAGGATGGCTCAAGACTTTTCCTCTCGTTGTGAGCTGGTAGATGGACACGGTAACTTCGGATCGGTAGACGGGGACAGTCCGGCGGCAATGCGGTATACGGAAGCACGCTTATCCAAGCTTTCTATGGAACTTCTGCGGGACATTGACAAAGAAACGGTAAATTTTGTGCCGAACTTTGATGAATCATTGGAAGAACCGGCCGTTCTTCCCTCGAGATACCCAAATCTTTTGGTAAATGGCTCTACCGGGATAGCCGTTGGTATGGCCACCAACATTCCTCCCCATAACCTTGGAGAGGTAATAGACGCGGTTGCTGTGGTTATTGATAATCCGGAAGCTGAAATCAAGGACATAATGAAAGTTTTAAAAGGACCGGATTTTCCTACCGGCGGGATCATCTCCGGCAGAACCGGCATAAAGGAAGCGTACGAGACGGGCCGCGGCGGCATAAGGGTTAGAGGACAGGCTGAGATTGAAGAAACAAGACCGGGAAAATCGAGTATTGTCGTTAGCGAATTACCATTTCAGGTAAACAAAGCAAGGTTAGCGGAGAAAATTGCTGAACTGGTCAGGGAGAAAAAACTGCCCGAGGTTTCCGATCTGCGCGATGAATCGGACAGGAGGGGGATGCGCCTGGTAATTGAGTTAAAGAGAGACGCTGTTCCCCAGATTGTATTAAACAAGCTTTATAAACACACTCAGCTTGAGACGACATTTGGCATAATTATGATAGCGCTTGTTAACGGCATACCCCGCACGCTTAACTTAAAACAAGTATTACAGGAGTACATTAACTTCCAAAAGGAAGTGGTAATACGCCGTACAAAATATTTGTTAAAGAAGGCCGAGGAACGGGCACACATCCTTGAGGGACTGCTAATTGCGCTGAAAAATCTGGACGAAGTCATAAAAACCATAAGAGAGTCCAAAGATGCCGAGGCTGCCAGAGAGCAATTGGTTGCCCGGTTTGATTTAGATGAGATTCAAGCCCAGGCTATTTTGGACATGCGACTTCATCGCCTCACCCAGCTGGAGCAAACTAAAATTGAAGAGGAACAAAAAGAGCTGTTAAAGAAGGTTTCTGAGTATAAAGCAATTCTTGGTGACGAGAAGCTAGTACTTGAGATAATCAAGGAAGAGCTATTAGAAATCAAGGAAAAATATGCTGATAAGAGACGCACCAGCATAACAGCATCACAAGCCGAGCTTAGTATCGAGGATTTAATTGCTGAAGAAGAAATGGTCATAATTATAACACACTCCGGTTATATTAAAAGACTGCCCCTTGAGACCTATCGGCGCCAGAGAAGAGGCGGCAAAGGCATACTGGGGATGAACCTCAAGGACGAAGACTTTGTCGAGAAATTGTTTATCTCGTCTACCCACCACTATGTCTTGTTCTTTTCCAATATAGGGAAAGTTTATCGCTTGAAGGTTCATGAGCTGCCGTTGGGCAGTCGTATTGCCAAAGGGCAAGCCGTAGTCAACATACTTCCGTTTAGACAAGACGAGAAAATTGCTGCGGTTATTGCTGTTCCCGACTTTACCGAAGAGAAATATTTGGTAATGGCAACAAAAAACGGATTGGCTAAGAAAACACCGCTGATGGATTATTTTACTTCAAGAAGAGAGGGAATTATTGCCATAAACTTGCGTGAAGGCGACGAGCTGATAGGCGTGCGAATGACCGACGGGACCGAAGAAGTAATATTGGTAAGCAAAAACGGTCAGTCAATACGCTTCCGTGAAGAAGAGGCACGATCCATGGGCCGGGCCGCATCGGGAGTTAAGGGCATTAGGCTAGATAAAGACGATGAAGTGCTGGGAATGGAAGTTATTCGCGATGAAGCCGGTTTCGTGTTTGTGATTACCGAGAAGGGATACGGTAAAAGAACACCCATAGACAAATATCCTCTACAAGGAAGAGGCGGCAAAGGAGTTCGGACCATCCGCAGCACCGAGGACAAGGGGCGACTGGCGGGAGTAAAGGTTGTCAAAAAAGACCAGGAGCTAATAGCCGTATCTACGGAAGGAATAGTGATTAGGATATCGGTAAAAGGCATCCCGGTTGTTGGCCGAAACACACAGGGATTTCGGATTATGGGCATGAAGGGAGAAGATAGGGTCAGCTCAATTGCCCGTGTTGTTATAGCGAAAGACGATGAAAAAAATCAAGAAGCAGGAAAAAAATCCAAAAAAGGCAAAAGCAGGAAAGCAAAAAAGGGTAAAAAGTGATCCCCTTCGAAGTACTGGAACACACTGCTGATATTGGTCTAAAATCATACGGTAAGACCCTGAAAGAAGCATTTGAGAATGCTGCCAGGGGAATGTTTAGCTTGATAGTCGATCTTTCGGCAATTGAAGAGCGAGAAAAAAGAATGGTCAAAGTCGAGGGCGACGACCAAGAGAGTCTTTTAGCGGCATGGCTTAACGAGCTACTCTTTTTGGTCGATGCCCGCGACATAGTTTTTAGCAGCTTCAATATTGAGAAATGGGATGAGCGAAGTCACCTAGAAGCAAGCGCTTACGGCGAACCCATAGACCTCAAAAAACACCAGTTCGAGAATGAAATCAAAGCATGCACTTACCACAGGCTAAAGATTGTCCACAACAGCCTATATGTTTGCCAAGTAATCTTTGATGTATAGGATTGAACCAAGGCCCCATGCAAGACCGGCTAAAGGAGCGGGGAGTGGTAGCGGATAAAACCCAAGCAGAAATAGAGGAGATTGGTCCCTTTTGTTTCCGGATACCCCAAACAGCTCGCGAAGGTATGCGGGTTCCGGGTATTGTCTTTGCAGACGAGGCGCTGCTGGAGAAAGCAAGACAAGATGGAGCACTCGATCAGGTAATTAACGTTGCGTTCTTGCCGGGAATTGTCAAAGCCTCTTATGCCATGCCGGACATACATTGGGGGTACGGTTTTTCTATAGGCGGAGTTGCGGCAATTGATCCGGAGGAAGGGGTCATATCCCCGGGCGGTGTGGGCTTTGATATAAGCTGCGGTGTAAGGCTCCATAGATCTAATTTATCATCTGATGAAATTAAGCCGGTGTTAAAAGAACTGGCCTACGAGCTTGCCAGAAATGTGCCAAAAGGGGTGGGGAGCAGGGGAAACATAAAAGCAAGTCGCAGCGAAATGAGCCGATTAATGACCGAGGGAGCGAGCTGGGCTATTAAGAAAGGTTATGGTTGGAGCGAGGATTTGCTAAACATTGAAGAAAAAGGCTGTTATCTTGGTGCTGATCCAGGCAAGGTAAGCGACAAAGCCTTTGCCCGGGGAGCGGATCAAGCCGGGACACTGGGCGCCGGGAATCATTTTATAGAGATTCAAGAGGTTTCTGAAATATATGAGCCGGAGATTGCGTCTATTCTGGGACTGGAAGAGAAACAGATTACCATAATGATTCACTCGGGCTCCCGAGGCGTGGGGCATCAGATATGCACAGACTATGTTAAGGTCATGGATAGAGTGACCAGGGAGATGGGGATAAATCTTCCCGACAGACAACTGGCATGCGCCCCGATTAACTCCAAGGAAGGCAAAGACTACTATAAGGCTATGACCAGTGCCGCAAACTACGCGCTAGTTAATAGGCAATGTCTGGGACACTGGGTTAGAATATCTTTTGAGAGAGTCCTTAAAAAGAGCGCAGAAAACCTTGGCTTGGGCCTGATATATGATGTTTCACACAATACTGCAAAGTTCGAGAAACATGTTGTAGACGGTGAGGAAAAGGGCTTATGCGTTCATCGCAAAGGAGCGACCAGGGCTTTTGGCCCGAACCACCCCGATTTACCGGAAAAATATAAACAAGTCGGTCAACCGGTTATTATCCCGGGAGATATGGGAAGCTGTTCTTATGTATTGGTTGGAACCGAGACAGCAATGAAAAGTTGTTTCGGCTCAACATGCCATGGCGCCGGCAGGGTAATGAGCCGTAGCAGGGCCAAAAAAATGATCAGGGGAGATCAGCTTAAACGGGAGCTGGAGAGCAAGGGGATAGTGGTTCTGGCCGGACACATGGCTCTATTGGCTGAGGAGGCACCGCAGGCCTATAAGGACGTTAGCGAGGTTGTTAATGTGTGCCAGGGAGCCGGTCTCTCGCGCAAAGTGGCCAAGCTCAAGCCAATGGCGGTGTTAAAAGGATAGGCTTATATCTGAAAAGCACGATAAATCCGATAATTCTATTTAGTGGAACGCAACTTATTTGAGATTAAATGGGCTTGCCGGGTGGGCTCGGGTAAACGATATCGATTGCAGCAAGCCAGGACTAGCTCTTGAGCCGTATTTATATCAATCAAATGACCGGCAGAGACAAAAACCGGTTTTGCCTCAATTCTTGTTCGCAGCACTCTTCCGATTTCCACGCCGTTCTTGGTCAGAGGGGAGGATGAGCCTTTTTTGTTGCCCCGGGTGTTTGTAGTTTCCCCATAAAATATTTTTAGCAACGCCAATCGATGGTTTATCAAGAAATAGCCCTAAGTGCGACGCTATTCCCATTTGGCGCGGATGGGCAATTCCGTGTCCGTCAAATAGGAAAACGTCAGGTTCAAGCGTCAATTGCTTGCAAGCTTCTAACAGCGGAGGCTCTTCTCTGAAAGCTAAAAGACCGGGAATATATGGAAAAGCCACAGTGGAAACAAAGCGTTTTTCTTCCACAAGCTCCAGACAGGGAAAAGAGAGAATAACAACTGTGGCATAGAGCTTCTTTGTGTTTTTAGAGTAAGAGACATCGCACCCGGCAATATAAGAAACATCGGCAAGTTTTATTATGCTCTTCTCGGTGCATATTTTCGTTCTCAGCTTATTTTGGACGGCAGAGGCTTCTTGTGGTGAAATATTCCATGGATGTAAGTTCTTAACATGCACAGTTTACCGCCTATTATCATGGGAGAAAATTACAGTATGGGTGCGGATAGCTATTGGGGTGATTGTCTTGAAGCTTGAAATCAGCTCATAGAAGGGTTTTTATGATCTTGCGTTGAAGTCATCGGGTTGCACGTGCTCAAGAAACTTACGAAACCTTTCTACTTCTTCCTCTTCGCCTTCCTGGCTTACTATAGAGGCTTTTTCCACAACTGCTTCTTCGGCAAAGATGGGGACCTTTGTTCTTACAGCCAGGGCAATCGCATCGCTTGGTCGGGCATCAATTATGAATCTCCTGCTCTTCTTGGTCAGATGGATTTTGGCAAAAAAAGTGCCATCTCTTAAATCGTTAATGACTATTCTTTGTACGGTTGCTTCCAATTTTTTTATGATTGTGGTTAGAAGATCATGAGTTAGAGGCCTAGAGGGCTTAATCCCTTGGATTTCCATAAGAATGGAAGTTGCTTCAAATTGTCCGATCCAGATAGGCAGAAAGCGATGAGAGGCAGAATCCTTTAAGATAATTACCGGCTGATTTGTCATCAGATCCAAATTTACGCCATGTACCTCCATCTCCATCATTTTGAATCACCCTTACACTTGCAAGAAAATGTTGCCTTACAGTGGAAGCATAGCAGAAAACGGTATAGAATGAAACCCTGATTGCTTTGTGGGCGAGAGGGGAAGATTAAAAGATAGAGACGTTAAGCCTGCTTGTAGCCGGGATTGTCTTGACAACAATTTAAGTTGTTGATATCTTTTCATCTGCTTAGTAAAATCATGGTAGCTTGTTCTTACAAGCTTTTGTTTTTCTTTAGTGGTGCAGACAAACAGAAGACTTGCAGTTCAGTTAGTTGCTTGTCTGCCATTGATTGCGTTGTAAAGCGCTGGACTTCGGCGAGCTCAGTCGAGTCGCAAGCGGGGGACGAGTTTTTAATAAAAAGAGCGTACTGGCTTAGAGTTTTAAGGTTTTACATTTTTCATTTTGAATTTTGCATTTGAAATGGGCCTATAGCTCAGTTGGTTAGAGCGCACGCCTGATAAGCGTGAGGTCAGTGGTTCGAATCCACTT
>ENA-OSEO01002010-OSEO01002010.1-sediment-metagenome-genome-assembly--contig:-NODE-2010-length-31810-cov-3.466738_pt1 | contig 31810 bp, 37 predicted proteins | sample MGYA00237883_ERZ534232 | MGnify/ENA metagenome assembly ERZ534232 | reverse complement strand
AGACATCAGTACCTCGTTAAAAGGAAGGCGTGTTTTACCGGAGGGGAGGCGCCGCTGTTGAAGCTCATACTGGTGCGTCATGGTCAGACAATGTGGAACCGTGAAAAGCGGGCACAGGGCGTAAGCGATATTGAGCTCAACGAATACGGCAGAGCTCAGGCGGAATGTCTCGCCCTCTCCCTACGGAACGAAGGGATAGACAGAATAATATCGAGTCCGCTGAAACGGGCGGTTCATACGGCGGAAGTTATCAACCGGTTCCACCACCTCCCCATCAACACCGAGGACGGCCTGATGGAGCTCAACATGGGAGATTTTGAAGGGATGGTCCTGGGGAAGATGTTGAACGATCACGAAAATTTCCTGAAACAATGGGCCGATGATCCCGCCTCCGTTGTCATGCCGCAGGGCGAATCCCTTGCCGAGCTTCAGAGGCGGGCATGGGGAGCGGTCGAACGCGTGATTGCGGAACCGGGGACGACGCTCCTTGTCTCACACAACTTCACCATCATGACGATTCTCAGCACGATCAAAGGGGTAGATCTCGCATGGATCAGACAGTTTCGCGTGGATGTGGCATCGAAAACGGTGGTGGATTTTTCGGAAGAGAGAAGGGATATCGTTATTTTCAATGATATCAGCCATCTGAAAGATTGTAAAGAAGTCGTCCTTTAAGCGCTCGGTGTTGAAACACGGCGCGCTGACGTGACAGGATTATCTCGGGTGGATTTTTTGCTGTAGTTTTGGTACAATCACCCCGAAATGGTTGAATATTCCTTTATCAAAGAACCGACTTCCGAAGAGATCAGCAAGATAACGGATCTCTACCGGCGAGAAAACTGGTGGAATCATGAGGGGGATCACCCGGAGATGATCAGACTCATCGTCGCGGGGAGCCATTGCTTTGTGGTTGCCCGCTGCGAAGGGCGCATCATCGGTATGGGGAGAGCCATGAGCGACCGCGCCAGCGACGCCTATATCCAGGATGTGACCGTTCTTGATGCTTTCCGCGGCAAGGGTGTTGGAACAGGGATTGTCAGAGAGCTGATTCGCTGGCTCGAAGAAGACGGGATTCACTGGATCGGCCTGATAGCGGAACGCGGCTCTCACCCCTTCTACGAACGTCTCGGCTTCTCCGTCATGGAGGGGGCGGTCCCCCTGCTGAGGGTGACGCAATGAAATTCACGCCCATAACACCGTCCGATTATCCGTCTCTCAAGCCGTTTTTTGACCGCCAGAGCTATCGGCTCTGCTCCTACTCCCTGTCCTCCATCATTGTCTGGAACAACGATGTCTATCATCCCCGCGGCGCCGTGGATAACGGCTCTCTTATTGTCTGCGCCGATTTTCCGACCCACGCGGAGAAGACCCATTTGCTGCTGCCCATTGCGCCAGGGAGGGAGCATGCCCCCGAAGAGCTTGCCGGCCTCTCCAGCAGGACGGGGTGCAAGAGATACTGGTTTATTCCCGGGGATTACATTGAGAGACACCGTGAAAACAGGTTGGAGGAACTCTTCACCGTCGAGAGGCAGGAGGAGTATGACGACTACGTCTATCGGACCGAAGATCTCGCAATGCTGGAGGGAAGGAAGTACGCGAAAAAACGTAACCTTATCAGACAGTTCGAGCGCGAATACGTCGAAGAGTCAGGGAATATTGTTATGAAACATATATCGCCTGATGATGTGCCGGGATGCCTCGCATTTCTGGATCGGTGGTGCGAGGAGCGGGGCGGCGACGTGGACAGAGACGAAGACCTCGCCTGCGAGTGGTACGCCACGAGAAACGCCCTCAAGAATTTGGACATACTGGAGTTCAGAAGCCTCATGCTCTCAATAAACGGGGAGATAGAGGCCTTTGGCATCGCCTCACGGCTTACGGAGACGATGAGCGCGCTCCACTTCCAGAAGGCCTCGGCGCAGATCAAGGGGCTCTACCAGTTTTTTGACCGGGAATGCGCCCGCAGGCTCTTTCCGGAACTGGAATGTATCAACAAGGAAAGCGACATGGGTATTCCGGGGCTGGCACACGTCAAAAAATCCTACCACCCCGCAATGATGATACCATCCTATAAGTTGATCCTTCGAGAAAAGTAACTATTCAGGCTTGTGAAGAGGAGAACGACGATGGAAAGGCTGAAAGAGTATTTTGAAAATACAAACGGTACAGGAGTTCTGGCCACGGCCGACGCTTCGGGCAAGGTGAACGCCGCCATATTCGGCAGGCCCCATTTCATGGAAGAAGCGACTATCGCCTTTATCATGCCTGACCGGCTGACCCATGAGAATCTCACAACGAACGGAAGCGCCGTCTACCTCTTCCGGGAATCGGGTGACGGGTATGCGGGGAAACGTCTGTACCTGACCAGGACAGGCGAATCGGAAGATGCCGCGCTGATCGAGAAGATCAGGTCGCGCCCCCGTCATGGAGATCATCCGGATGAGCCCCGGAAAAAGAGCTATCTGGTATACTTTACTATCGACCGTGTCCTGCCGCTGATCGGGGATGGGATCGGATAGATCGGTTTTTCCTCCCTGTATCCTGAATGTCGGATTTCCCGGAAAGAAAGCATTTTTCTTATGGATAACATGCCGATGCTCTCGGCGCGGCGAGTTGCCGCTTTCCGTAAAACCGTCTACGATTATTACAAACGGTACGGGCGGGACCTTCCCTGGAGAAAGACGACCGATCCCTACCGGATTCTCGTTTCAGAGGTTATGCTCCAGCAGACGCAGGCGCCCCGTGTTCTTCTGAAATACAAGGAATTTCTGGATCGCTTTCCCGATGTGGCCGCCCTTGCCGCAGCTCCCCTCAGCCATGTCCTGAGCGCGTGGCAGGGGCTGGGATACAACCGCCGGGCCCTTATGTTGAAACAGACGGCGGAGCGTATCGTCGTCCACCACGCGGGCGCCGTCCCCCGTAACGTGGAAGCGCTTGTCTCGCTGCCTGGAATCGGCCCCGCTACCGCCCGCGCCGTGATGGCTTTCGCCTTCAATGAGCCGGTCATCCTGATCGAGACCAACATCAGGGCCGTTTTCATTCATCACTTCTTTGCCGGCGTGGAACCAATCCCGGATTCCGCTCTTACCCCGCTCGTTGAGAAAACGCTTGATCGGAACAATCCCGGAAAGTGGTACAACGCCCTCATGGATTACGGGACGTTCCTGAAACGGGTTCACGCCAATCCGGCACGGAGGAGCGCTCATCACCAGAAGCAGCCTCCCTTTGAGGGTTCCGTCCGCCAGATACGGGGTGCGGTCATTCGCCTTATTCTGGAAAAGGTGACAATTTCCACGACGGATACCATACAAGAACTTCCTTTCGATGAAAACACGGTACGCCGGACCATCGATCAGCTTGAGCGGGAAGGGATCGTCGCGGCACGGGATGGCGTCCTGTCGATCGCGTAAAAAAGTATCCCGTTACGAACAAGAAATTTGACACTGCGGGAGTGTGTCTTTTATATATTCGAGATGAGTATTCCGCTGTTTCAGAAACACCAGGAAGGAGAACAGACCCATGCAGGTAGTCAGCATCGATAAAATTGGTGAGACGATATACGGATGTCTGGATGACGGGATCAGCTACCACATCTTTTCAATCGATCCCGGCTGCTCAGTCGAATATGAGGAGAGCTATTATCACAGTGACTATGAGGATTATGATCAGTTTGTCCTCTCGTACGCCCAGACGGATCCCTGCCTCTGTTTTCTGGAAACGCCCGTGGCTGTCAACGCTGTCGATAAGGAAGACCTGACGTATGAAGTGATGCTGGGGACATGGCAGAATGTATGGAAGGGAGAGGACAATTCCTGAAAGAAGTTATTTCTTCCCTCTTATTACGCGAAAGTAATCGGCGAGAATTTCCCCATGGTCGAACATTAACGGCTCGGGAAGGGTTTCTTCCATGAAAACTCCAATCTGTGCGGCATCGTCGGCGGCAATGGGGGTTCCCGCCGCTCTGGCCATGAAGACTGTGGATATGGTGTGCTGCCGGGGATCTCGATCGGGGCGCGAATAGGTCTTCAACTGGCCTTCAAGTATCACCTCAAGGGATGTCTCCTCCCGCGCCTCCCTTACGGCGGCGTCTTCCAGCGATTCACCATAATCGACAAAGCCGCCGGGGATCGCCCAGCCGACGGGATCGTTCTTTCTCATGATGAGAACGATTCCTCCGTCGACGGCAATAATAATATCGACCGTGGGCGTCGGGTTCCGATAGCACTCCAGCTTAGCGCCGCAGTGAGGGCAGAGCTTTCGTGTTTTTTTTGTCATGGCCTCCCCCCGTTTATCCGTGATTTCAAAAATATAAATTGAACCCCGGCGACCTGTCAAGGACGGATTTTCTTGACATGAGGGGGTTATTTATTTAGTGTCCCTCGATATACAGGGTTATCTCCACTCTAAAACAAGGATACTTTGGAGGAGAAATGATTGGTGTATTGATTATAACTCACGGCAATCTGGGACATGAACTGATAAAGGCCGCCGAAATGATAAAGGGTGACACGCGCGGGATCGCCTCTATTTCGCTGGATGCCTCTACCGCCGTGGAAGACATCAAGAAAACCATTACGGCCGCCATAAAAAAGGCCGATACCGGTGAAGGCGTGCTCGTGCTGACCGACCTTTTTGGAGGAACGCCGTCAAATATTTCTCTCTCCTTCCTGAAGGAAGATAAGGTCGAAGTGGTGACCGGCGTGAATCTTCCCATGCTGCTCAAGATATCGGACATACGGGAAGACAAAAAAAAGCTGGCCGAATTTGCCAATCTCGTGAAGGTGTACGGCAGAAAAAACATCTACCTGGCCAGTGAAATCTTAAACAGAAAAGCGAGTGAGTGATCTGGTACGGCTCCCATCAACACATCCTTCTCTGATACGAGTAGATAACAGGCTGGTTCATGGCCAGATACTGGAGGCGTGGGTCCCTTTTATCGGCGCTTCGCGCATCGTGGTGGTCAGCGACGAGGTGGTGGGCGATCTGCTTCGGGAAACGGTTATCAGGATGGCAGTTCCTCAGCAGATAGAAACGCACATCTTCGGAATCGAAGAATTTTCACAGGGCGATGTCCACAGGAAATTTCTTGAAGAGAAAAGCATCATCCTCTTTCAAAGCGTCGATGACCTGCTCGATGCCGTCCGACTGGGTTTCGGATTTAAGAGTCTGAATATAGGCAATGCCTTCGCCGAAACGGGAGTTTTCCATCCGACGCCATCCATCTCTCTCACCGAAGATCACGTGAAAGGGTTGATTTGTCTTGCCGATTCAGGCGTCAAGATAGAACTCCGGTGCGTGCCAAGGGACCGCCCCGTGGATTTTGTGAGAGCGGGGAAGGCGTTCATCAAAACCCGAACGTGACGTTTATCCCGGATACAAAAACAGGGGAAGACGCAATCCCAACGGTGACGGCATTGTTCTCAGCCGGAAAAATTGCCGCATACTATCTCTCGTTATAAAGGCATGCCATGTGGTTACACTCGCTGGGGGTGGCCTTTCTGGGTGGTGTTATCTGCCTGGATCGGGTGTTCCTCCAAGCCATGATATCGCGTCCCATTGTCGCCGGGCCCGTTATCGGGTTGGTCCTTTCCGAACCCCTGACCGGTCTGACAATCGGGGCCTTCATAGAACTCCTGTGGATCGACAGACTCCCCATGGGGCTCTACATCCCTCCCAATGATTCGGTCGCCACGGTTCTCGCAACAGCGGGCGCCATACTGGCGGGGAGGGAACTGGGTTCCATTCCCCGTGAGCTTATCGCTCTTGCCATCCTTCTCTTTCTCCCGACAGCTTTTCTCGCCCAGCAGGTCGATATCTGGATCGCGAAGACCAATGCAAGACTTTCCCGGAAAGCCTCTGAATACGCCCGGCAGGGCGACATACGGGGGCTTGCCAGGGAGCATCGGTTCGGGCTTATCAAAACATTTACGGGCGCATTTCTCGTCATTATTGTGTGTGTTGTGCCGGGCGTGATGATTCTCGCGTGGGTATTTCCCCTTCTTCCGGAGAGGGTTCTGAAGGCTCTCGCGTATACCTATACCTTCATCCCCGTCCTCGGCATCGCGGTGGCGCTGAATACGATCAAATTGCGCGGAACCATCCCGCTCTTCGCGGGGATCTTCCTTGTGGCGGTCACCCTTTTGAAGATTTTCTAGACAGCATTCATTCCATGAAATCGAGCGCTTTGGATATCGAAACACGTGAAATGACGGCCGATGATCTCGATCATGTTCTCGTGATCGAGCGCGCCTCCTTTCCTGTCCCCTGGTCGAGAAACATATTCATGGGAGAGATAGAAAACTCCTTTTGTCACAGCCTGGTGGCCCATGTGAAGGGACGTATTGTCGGATATATATGCTTTGCCATCGTATGCGATGAAATTCACCTGAGGAATATTGCCGTCCATCATAAGTGGAAGAGACGCGGTGTGGCCTCGGCGCTTCTCTCGCGCATGGTGGCCGTTTCATCCTCGGAGAAGGCCCGATACGGCACACTGGAGGTACGGAAATCAAATACGCCCGCATTAAATTTGTACAAAAAATTCGGCTTTGTGGTAGAAGGGATACGGCCCGCTTATTACTCGGAAACGAGGGAGGACGCCCTGATCATGTGGGCGGATTTTGGATTGTGAAACCGGATATCTGCGCAACGGTTTTCTCTCAAAGGGAAACCATCAAGAGACACTTTCTACTGACCGTCACGGTCCCGGCTTATTTCGGGGAAGCTCTTCCCGGACAGTTCGTCATGGTACGGCCGCAGGGATGCGCCGCGCCTTTTCTCTCTCGTCCTTTCAGCATCTATTCCGTCCAGCCACGGGGTGATGATACCTGTCTGGAGATATTCTACCAAGTGGTGGGGGAGGGGACGGAGAAACTGTCGAAACTGGCGGCAGGGGATCTTCTCAGTATCCGGGGTCCCCTGGGAAGAGGATTTGATGTTCCCTCCTCATGCAAAACGATAGTTCTCATTGCGGGCGGGATCGGTGCCGCGCCCCTTTCCTTTCTTGCGCAGCGCTGCCGAGAGGAGATGGATGGTGTTGAATTGATGTGCTACCTGGGCGCGGGAACGGCCGAATCACTCGCCGGTCTGAAGAGGCTTGAGGAAATCTGCACCGAAGTGAAGATAAGCACGGATGACGGAAGCAGGGGATATCACGGCCTGGTCACGGGATTGTTCGAAAAGGATATGGATCGGTACACCGATGACACAGTGAGAATTTACTCCTGCGGCCCCCGCGCCATGCTCAAAAACCTGCAAGCGTTGTTGACGGACAACCGGGCTTCCTGCCAGGTTTCCCTTGAAGAGCGCATGGCATGCGGTTTCGGCGCCTGCCTCGGGTGCGCGGTGAGGATACGGTCCCATGGCGGCGGATTCGTCAGGGTCTGCACGGAAGGGCCGGTCTTCGATATCAGGGATGTGGAGTTCAGTGAATAGTCTCCGGACGGCCGATTGCGACAGGTGCATGGATGAAGGTACATACGAGCGTTGACATAGGCGGCCTCACATTGAAGAACCCGGTCATGACCTCATCGGGGACCTTCGGCTACGGTGAAGAATATGCCGACTACCTTGATATCGGTCGCCTCGGCGCCGTTGTGGTCAAGGGATTGTCCCTGCAGCCAAAAGAAGGGAATCCTCCGCCGCGGATCATGGAAACGGCCGCGGGAATGCTGAACGCCGTCGGTCTCCAGAACGTGGGAGTGGAGGCCTTCATTGAAGAAAAACTGCCCTACCTTCGCACCATCGATCCCGCCGTGGTGGTGAACATATTCGGAAACAGCGTCGAGGAATACGGCAGAATTGCCGCAATCCTGAACGATGCCGACGGGGTGGATGCCCTCGAGGTGAACATCTCATGTCCCAATGTGAAGGAGGGAGGGGTCGCTTTCGGCTCCGATCCGATCCTTGCCGGGGAGGTAACGCGTGCGGTGAAGAGTGTGTCCCGTCTTCCCGTCATCGTGAAGCTGACGCCGAACGTGACGGACATCACCGAGATTGCCCGGAGCGTGGAGACTGCCGGGGCCGATGCCCTCTCCCTTATCAATACGCTCACCGGCATGTCTATCGACATAGAAAAAAGAATCCCTCACCTGAAAAATATCACCGGCGGTCTCTCCGGGCCCGCCATAAAGCCGGTCGCCCTGCGGATGGTATGGGAGACGGTACAGGCCGTCTCCGTCCCCGTTATCGGTGTCGGGGGAATCATGAGCGCCTCGGACGCCCTTGAATTTCTCATCGCCGGCGCGCGGGCCATCCAGATCGGGACGGCACATTTTCTCGATCCCTCCGCAGCGGCTCATGTGATCGACGGGATCGAACAGTATCTTTCAGAACATGGCATTGATGACATCCGCGATCTGATCGGGACACTCAGGACATGAGATGCCTTCAAGCCAATCAGAGGCGATTGAATGCCGAATACGGACCCATATGATATCATCATAATCGGGGGCGGTCCCGGCGGTTACACCGCAGGCGTCAGGGCCGCTCATCTGGGGCTCAAGGGCTGCGTCATCGAACGGGAGAACCTGGGGGGCGTCTGTCTGAACTGGGGATGCATCCCCACAAAGAACCTTATTCACCAGGCAGGGATATTTCACTCGCGTCTCGAACTGGAGAGGATGGGGTGCTCCGTCGATGCCCGTACGTTTCATTACGAAGAGGTGTACAACCAGTCGCGCGAAGTAGTCCGGACGCTGGTCGGAGGGATCGAGCAGCTCCTGAAAAGAAACAAGGTCGAATATATCCACGCCGCCGCGAAAATCGTGTCACCCGGCCGGGTTGCCCTTGATGACGCAGGCGAGATCTCAGGAAAAAACATCATCATCGCCACAGGATCCCGCCCCCTGCAGATCGAGGGATTCAAATGCGATGAAGATCTGGTGCTTTCTTCGAAAGGAATTCTTTCCCTGAAAGAGCTTCCCGAGAGTCTGATCATCTTGGGGGCCGGCGCCATCGGCTGCGAATTTGCCTATATCATGAACCGGTTCGGGGTGCGGGTGCATCTGGTTGAGATGGAGAATCACATCCTCCCCGGTGAAGACGCGCGGGTGGCGTCCGTTCTCGAACGATCCTTCAAGGAGAACGGCATCAACGTGATAACGGGCGCGAGGGCTGAATCGATGGAGACACTCTCGGGCACCGTATCGATTATACTGACAGAGCAAAAAGGCAACGAGACACGGATCGAGGCCGGGAAGGCGCTGTGCGCGTTCGGGCGGACCCCCAACACGGACGGCATCGGCCTGGAGAATGCGGGATTGAAGACCGGGAAGGGTTTCATCCCCGTGGGCGACTACTACCAAACCGGGATCGAGGGGATCTATGCCGTCGGCGATGTGGTAGAAACGCCGCTTCTGGCGCATGTTGCCGCAAAGGAAGGGGAGATTGCGGTCGAGCATATTGCGGGCCACAAACCGCTTCCCCGCATTGATCCGGATACCATTCCCTCCGCCGTATACTGCGAACCGCAGGTGGCGAGCTTCGGCCTCAGAGAAGAGCGGGCAAAGGAGCGGGGAATTCCTTACAAAAAAGTACAGCTCCCGTATCGCTCGTTAGGCAAGGCCGTTGCCGCCGGGACCACCGAAGGGATGATAAAGGCGCTCTATGATCCGGAAACGCGCGCGATCCTGGGGGCCCATATCGTGGGGCATGACGCCACGGAGCTGATTCATGAAATTCTCCTGGCCCGGACGGCGGGGGTATCTCCCGGAGACATTGCCGGGATGATCCACGCCCACCCAACGCTCTCTGAAGGGATTATGGAGCTGATGCGCATGGTCGATACAGGTGCGTAGAAAGGGTTTACACCCGTTTTTCCGCTACCAGGCGGGCGAAGTGTTCAAATGAACGATCGTAGGTGCGCTCAGCATCCTGATCGAAACAGCAGGCGGGAAGCTGCCGCATGCGCAGGTGATACTGAAGGCAGTCGCAGCAGACCCCCTTGCGGCTGCATGGTTCGTAGGTACAGTTACACCGATCCAGATTCCGTTCCTTTTTACATTCCATTATATTTCTCGTTCCTGTCCTTTATCCTTTCTTTACCGTCTTTGCTTTTCTACTCTGCAATAACTATCATCATAGATTTTTTAATCTTTTCGGCAAGTTCTTCTACTGAAGCCTGTTTTAAGGGGCGTACAGTATCTATGGGTTTTTTGGGGGAAACCGAAGAAAGCAGACCTTGAAGATAGGATATTTTGATGCCGTAATTGATGTTCTGTGGCAAGTCCCCTGTCCATCTGAACATCTTTACCGCATTTATTTTACTTGTAACAATTCCAAGAACTTCGCCTTCCATATTCACCAAAGGGCCGCCGCTGTTGCCTGCCTGTATCGGTACGCTGATTTGCAGGGCGCGGGGATCATCACCTAACCCGGACGTTGAATTGACAACACCTTCAGCAAATTTCGGTTTGACACCCAGTAAGTCAGGATGAGGATATCCGACGGTAAAAATTCTCTCTCCCAATACGGCCGGTTTTGTGGACAGGGGTAAGGCTATGGGAAGAAGCCCGGCGTTCTCCACTTCAAGCAAAGCAAGGTCATTCGCTGTATCATGTGCTGTAACTGTTGCGGGAATCTTTAAGCCATCCTGACGTATCAGGGTGATATTATTATGACCATCAATTACATGGTTGTTCGTAACAACAAAACCAGAGGCTACCGGCCAGCCGGTACCGGAACATGGCTCTGTTTGCGTGGCCTTTTCATTTTTGTAAACCCCTGTTTTTGCATGCGAACAGACATACTCCAGTAGATCTTCACCTATTGAACCTGGCGGCACTGGACTCATCTCTACATCCGCCACTTTCTGAGTATATGACTCGATTATTTTCCCGTTAGAATCACATTTAATATAGCTGACATGGCCAGTCATGCCGCTATCGCAGTCAGCGACATGATAGTATTTTATGCACTTTTTACTGAGATGCGGTTTCGTAAAAGGCACAAACATTGTCCAAAACCAGACCAGTTTATCCTGCCGTCTGATCTTGTCTTCATTAAGAAAAATATAGTCAGTATTGGTTGCTGAAGCATATTTCCATCCCGGAAAATCAGTTTTCTCAAGACACTTTCCCAGGCGATGTCGAGCATCAACATTCCCTTGCTCCGCCGCCTTTTGGTAGCATTCGGCAGCTTTCGTATAGTCTTGAGGAATGCCTTCGCCTTTGTCATACATAACTCCTAGAAAATATTGCGCTCCGATATCCCCCCGCTCGGCGGCCTTATGGTACCACTTAGCAGCCTCTGCATAGTCTTTGCGAATTCCTAGGCCATAATAATACATAACCCCCAGTGCAGTTTGAGATTTAAAAGACCCTTGTTCTGCCGCCTTGCGGTACCATTTTATGGCCTCTGTATAGTCTTTGGTGACACCTTGACCATCGGCATACATAACCCCCAGGTTGTGCTGTGCTAAAACATAACCCTGTTCTGCGGCTTTGCGGTACCACATTAAAGCCTTTGCATAGTCTTGAGGAATGCCTTCGCCGTTAAAGTACATCAACCCCAACTGGTACTGCGCTCGAACATTTCCCTGTTCTGCCGCCCTCCGGCACCATTTTATGGCCTCTGTATAGTCTTTGGTGACACCTTGACCTTTGCCATACATAATCCCCAATTGGTACTGTGCTCGATCATCCCCCTGTTCTGCAGCTTTGCCGCACAACATTAAAGCTTTTGTATAGTCTTGAGGAATACCGTCGCCGTTATAGTACATAAGTCCCAACTGGTACTGTGCTAGAGAATGCCCTTGCTCTGCGGCTTTGCCGTACCACTCTGCAGCTTTTATGTGGTCTTTCTCAACTGGGTGGCCGGCTTCATACATGCTTCCTAAAAAATATTGAGCATTGATATTCCCCTTTTCTGCGGCTAACTGATACCACTTAACAGCCTTCTTGTAGTCTTTGGGTACGCCTTCGCCAAAGAAATACTGTTCACCCAAGTTATATTCAGCTTCGCCATCTTCCTGGCTCGCAGCTTTACCAACATCCGTTGTTTGATCAAAATGTGTATCTTGCGGAAAGTTATTGATAGATGTGCTTGGATGATTTACAGAGCAAGCGCTTAAAAAAAGAACCAACAATAACAATGCCACGCCAGTATGTATCTTTTTCATGGTTGCCTCACTGTTAAGCGCGCTGTTTTCTCATAACTCAACTCCTATCGAGAACAACAGGAATTCTCTTTCCTTTTTGCATCTTTTGATCCTGATTACGTTGATAGTAAATATTGTAAAGCTCACCGGCTTTGTAAGAACTGCGCACCAGGGGACCGCTCACAACACCGGCAAATCCCATCCCAAGGGCGGTTTCGCGCCATTCATCGAATTCATGGGGAGGCACGAAACGCTCAACGGGGAGGTTGCGCTTCGATGGCTGGAGGTATTGTCCGAGGGTCACGATGTCGCATCCCGCATGCGCCAGGTCGTTCAGCGTGCGGCTGATCTCTTCCGAAGTCTCGCCCAGTCCCAGCATCAGCCCCGATTTGACCGGCATTGCCGGGGATTCTTTTTTTGCGCTCTCCAAGAGCGCGAGCGACCGGCGGTATGATGCCTCAGGCCTGACCGCGCCGTAGAGGCGCGGCACCGTTTCGATATTGTGGTTCAGCACATCGGGACGGGCGCTGATGACGGAGGAGAGGACCCGGTGATCGCCTTGAAAATCAGGGATCAATATCTCTACGCGAGCCTCCGGGGACTCTTCGCGAACAGCCAGAATCGTCTCGGTAAAGTGAGACGCGCCGCCATCGGGAAGGTCATCCCGCGTGACGGAGGTGACCACGAGATAGTCCAGATCCATTTCTCGCGCCGCGTCGGCAACCCGAACGGGTTCTTTCGGGTCGGGCGGGGCGGGGCTTCCATGGGAAATCGCGCAAAAACGGCAGCTGCGCGTGCATACGGAACCCAAGATGAGAAAGGTTGCCGTCCCCCGTGAGAAGCATTCACCCCTATTGGGGCACAGGGCCTCTTCGCAGACGGTGTGGAGCCGGTTTTGCCGGATGAGTGCGTGCAGTGCCCGAGAATCATTCTTCCGGGGGAGGGATCTTCTGAGCCATAGTGGTTTTGGTGCTCGCGTCCGCTTCGGGAGATCCATGATATTATCCCGCGAGGCAGGGTTTCCGGGCGGCAGCGGTCTCGTCCAGCCTGCGCACCTTCGGACGGCGGGGCGCCTCTTTCAAGCGGTCGGGGTGATCCTGCGCCTCCTTCACAATGGCCCTCATCGCCTCGATAAAACGGTCCAGATCCTCCTTCGATTCCGTTTCCGTCGGTTCGATCATCAGGGCGCCGTGCACCACGAGCGGGAAATAGATGGTGGGGGGGTGAAAGCCGTAGTCCATGAGACGCTTTGCCATATCCAGCGTCGTGACTTTTTCGGCCTCCTGCAGTCTATCGGAGAAAACGCACTCGTGCATACAGGGCCTGTCATATGGGAGATGCAGCGATTCCTTCAGGTTTTCCTTTATGTAATTCGCGTTGAGGACGGCACGGCTGCTTGCCTGCTTCAATCCCTCGCCCCCCATGGTCATAATGTAGCAGAGCGCCTTGACCATGACGCCGAAGTTGCCATGAAAGGCATGCATTCTCCCGATGGATTCCGGGAAATCTTCCGACAACCGGTAACACCCAGTATCGGACAACACCCTCGGCACAGGCAGAAAGGGGGCCAGAAAATCCTTCACGCACACCGGCCCCGAACCCGGTCCTCCTCCGCCGTGAGGGGTTGAAAAGGTCTTGTGGAGGTTCAGGTGCATGACGTCGAATCCGATCTTTCCCATCTGCACGATCCCCATGACGGCATTCATGTTTGCCCCGTCCCCGTAGACGAGCCCCCCCTTTGCGTGGACGATATCGGCTATCCGGCGGATGTTCTCCTCAAAGAGCCCCAGGGTGTTCGGATTCGTTATCATGATTCCCGCCGTTTCCTCATCCATAACGGCTTCGACGGCTTCGGGAGATACCACCCCCGTTTCACTTGAGGGCACCCCGATGGATGAGAACCCGCAGAGGGAAGCGCTCGCGGGGTTGGTGCCATGGGCGGTATCGGGCACGATGATCTTGGAACGATTCGAGCCTCTGTGTGCGTGATAGGCGTGTATGATGAGCATGCCCGTGAGCTCCCCATGAGCCCCCGCGGCGGGCTGGAGGGTGACGGCATCCATTCCCGTAATCTCGGCAAGATACCGTTCCAGGCGCCACATCAGCTCCAGGGCACCCTGAGACAATTCGGCCGGAAGAAGGGGATGCGCGCAGGCGAATCCCGAAAGGGCGGCCAGCTTTTCGTTGATCTTGGGATTGTATTTCATGGTGCATGAGCCGAGAGGATACATCCCCGTGTCGACACCGAAGTTCCACTGGGAGAGGCGCGTGTAGTGGCGCACGACATCCACCTCGGAGAGATCGGGGATATCGGGTCCGTCTCCCGCCAGATCTTTATCAAGAGGGGAGGGGACAACATCCCTGCGGGGCATGGAGAACCCGATTCTTCCCTCTTTTCCTTTTTCCCACAGGAGCGGTTCGTTGAGTATGAGGCCTGAGGTTCCCTGCGATTCTTTCATTGCCGCACCTCCTTGATCAGGACATCCATATCTTCCCTGCTCATCGTCTCCGTCACGCACAGCAAGGCGTGATCGGCATACTCGGGATACCAGGGGGCGAGGGGAAGTCCCGCGACAATGCGCTTTTCCAGCAGGGTATCATAGGTGTTTTTGAGGCCCCGTGGAAATGCAACGACAAATTCATTGAAGGTCGGGCTGTCGAAGGTGATAGTGAGCCCGGCTTCCTTCAGTCCCCGTTTGAGATATGCGGCCTTATCGTAGTTGAGGGCAGCCAGTTCCCGGATGCCGGTCCTTCCCACGGATGCCAGATACATGGCCGATGCCAGCGCGCAGAGGCTGCTGTTCGTACAGATGTTGGAATTCGCCTTTTCCCGGCGTATATGCTGCTCCCGCGTGGCAAGGGTCAGAACAAAACCGGTCTTGCCGTCCCGGTCGATGGTTTTCCCCACGAGACGCCCCGGCATGCTCCGCACATCTTTCATCCGGCAGGCGAACATTCCGAGCCCCGGTCCTCCGAAAGACTGGGGAAGGCCGAGACTTTGCCCCTCGCCGCAGACGATATCGGCTCCCTGGAGACCGGGATTTTTGAAGAGACCATAGGCCAGCGGCTCCGTGAAGGTTACGATGAAGAGTCCTCCCGCTTCCCGTATGGCTTCGCCGGCTGCCCGGAGGTCTTCGATGCAGCCGAAAAAGTTGGGGGACTGGATGACAACGGCCGCGAGATCGTCAATGGCGGAGACACCCGCGATGTCGGTTCGGCCGCTTTCCAGACAGGGAAGCTCCACGATTTCATATCCCCCCGGCCGCAGGTATGTTCGTGCTGCCGCGCGGTAATGGGGATGGACAAGACGGGAAACAGCAACCCGTTTCCGCTTTGTGATGCGAAGGGCCATGAGCAGCGCTTCGGCCAGGGCCGAGGCGCCGTCATACATGGAGGCGTTCGCCACCTCCATGCCGAGAAGCCGGCTGACGAGGGTTTGATATTCGTATATCCCCTGGAGGGTCCCCTGGCTGATCTCCGGCTGGTACGGTGTGTAGGCCGTGGAAAACTCGGATCTGCCGAGAAGGTATGACAGCGATTCCGGGATATAATGACTGTAGCTCCCCGCGCCCATGAAAATCCGGTAAGCAGGCGAGCCGGCCATGGTACCCGCGAGGCCGTTCATGAAAGCGTCCAACTCCCATTCCGTCAGGGGATCGGGCAGATCGAGCTCCCCGTGCATCCTGCAATCATGAGGGACCGACGAAAAAAGATCATCCATACTCTCCAGGCCCACTGCGCCCAGCATTGCGGCGATGTCTTCTTCGGTATGGGGAAGGTAGCGCATCTATTCGGCTCCTTTCAGCATCTCCATATACTCCTTGCTTGTCATGAGGGTGTGTATCTCGTCCGGATCGTCCGGTTCGATCTCAACAATCCATCCGCCGTTGTACGGTTCCTGGTTGATCAGTTCCGGCTCCTCTAAAAGGGTCTCGTTGATGGCTACAATCTTCCCCCCCACCGGCATGTATATCTCCGAGACGGCTTTGACCGATTCAAGGGTGCCGAATTCTTCCCCCTTCTCGAAGCTGTCGCCTATCTCGGGAAGCTCCACAAAGACGATATCCCCCAACTGATCCTGGGCGTAATCATTAACCCCCACCGCCACGGTCTCTTCCTCATCCCTGGCCCACTCGTGTGATTCCGTGTAGAACACATCATCCGGCAAAAACAGTTCTTCAATATCTTTCATATGCCTGCGCGCCTCCTCATGTTTGATGATCCAGCAAGAATATTCCCCCGTCATTTCGCCCGGAAATAGTGTTATTTCTTGTTCCGTGGACGCAAAAATGACGACAAAGAATCAAAGAATTATCTGTGTTGAAATCTCAGATGTTATAGCATCTGTTTGATCGCCTTACGGGCGGTGCGATCGGGACGAATGTCATCCGTGATGGCGACCTGAATGCTTCGTTTCCCGTCTTTCAATTCCATATTCTCCCCGTACGACAGTTCCCGTGCCACCTTCACAAACCCGCAGGAAAGCCCTCGCGGTCTGAATCCTTCCGGCCGGTCGGGACTGGCGATGCTGTATATGATATCGCCCACCCTGTCTATGCCCATTTCCGTTACGCAGGTGAGAACGCTCCCGATCCGGGCGCCCTTCGAATCGACAACAATGGTCGAATCCCCCGGAGATACCTTCCGCAGGTCAAAGCCCGCGAAGGGGTAGGTATACTCAAAATCGGTTTCCGTTTCAAGTGCCTCCCGGCCGATAAATTTCTTGGTAAAACCGGTCTTGTCGGTAGTGAGGGGAAGGGCGAACTCCCAAGGATTATTGATAAAAGGCCACGGGCCGATGTCCTGGTGGGAGAGGGGGAGAACCGCGCCTGTCCGGAGAGAATCTCTTGCGGCGAGGCCGCAGACCGTGAGACCCAGATTTGTTCCAGCTTCCAGAGCCATGTTCCACACACGGTCAATATGGCGGGCTTCCATGAACAGTTCAAAGCCGAACTCGCCCGTATAGCCGGTTCGCGAGAGCATGACGGGCGTGCCGTCGGAAAGAACAACGCCGTCCGAAAGGGAGGATGCGCCGTCGAAAAAGCCTTTGAATGAAAAATAGACCATGTCGTCAAAGACCTCATCCGGAGCCCGAAGCATTCTCGTGAGCACCCTGGCCGAAAGAGGTCCCTGGATATCCATTTTTCCAATGGTGTCGGTGAGATCGCGGATATTGACATCCAGACGTTCCGCGTGGCTTTTCAGGTGACGCGCGACAGGGTCTCCCATCCCGGCGTTTATGACGATCATGTACAAATCCTGCGCTACCTGGGAAACCACGGCATCGTCGATGACGTGCCCCCGGTCGTTGAGAAAGACGCCATAGGCGCACCTTCCCACAGTGAGCGGTTTCTTGTCTTTCCCGATGCAGGCACCCAGATCCTTGGAAAAACAAAGCTGAAGCAGATACAGCGCGCCGGGGCCCTCGACCAGGATAACGGCCATATGACTCGTGTCAAACAGGCCGGCGCCGGTCAGGATCGCAAGGTGTTCCTGCTTCGCCCCCGAAGGATACCACAGGGGCATGTCGTACCCGCCGAACAGGGCCATGTGGGCGCCCCGTTCCCGATGCCAGTCATGCAGGGGGGTTGTTTTTCGAGACATTTCGCTCATTTTCCATCCTCCATGTCATGTGTATGGGGAAATTGAGCTTTGACCCTAGCACAGGGAGTCTTTGTTTACAACCGTGTTCCTGAGCCAGTTGATATCATCTCTGTCGGGATAATCCAGATTATAGTGAAGTCCCCGGCTCTCTTTCCGGAGCCGTGAACACTCTATGATGATGGCGGCAACGGTGGCGATGTTCCGCAGTTCGAGGAGATTGGTTGTTATGGTAAAATTGCGGTAGTACTCGTTTATTTCTTTCATGATCATGTCGATACGTCTCTTTGCCCGATCCAGCCTCTTGTCGGATCGTACGATACCCACGTAGTTCCACATGCACAGCCGGATCTCCTCCCAGTTATGTGAAACGACGATGGATTCATCGCTTTCCGTCGCGCCTTTCGTGTCCCAGGGGGGAATGGACAGGGGATCGCGTATGGTTGTCGGCAGGAGCTCCTTGGCCTTTATAAAAGCCCGATGGGCGAACACGAGAGCTTCCAGGAGCGAGTTGCTCGCGAGACGGTTGGCACCGTGAAGGCCTGTGCAGGCGACTTCTCCGCACGCGAAGAGTCCATCGATGCTGGCACCCGCGAAGGAATCAACGAGGACTCCGCCGCATTGATAATGGGCGGCGGGGACGACAGGGATCGGATCAGCGGCCATGTCGATCCCGAACTCAAGGCACCGGTTGTAGATATAGGGGAATCTCTTTACAAGAAAATCTTTGCCTTTGTGAGTAATATCAAGAAGAACATACTCGTCTCCGGACTTCTTCAGCTCCGTGTCGATTGCATGGGCGACCACATCCCGTGGGGCCAGTTCCTTCATGGGATGATATCGTTCCATGAAGGAAGCGCCGTTTTTCAGCCTCAGCCTGGCCCCTTCACCCCGGACCGCCTCGCTGATAAGGAAGGACTTCGCCTCCGGATGATAGAGGCAGGTAGGATGAAACTGCATGAATTCCATATTGGCGATCTCGGCGCCCGCGCGGTACGCCATGGCGACGCCGTCCCCGGTGGCTATGTCGGGATTCGTGGTAATGAGATAGACCTTCCCCGAGCCTCCCGTGGCGAGCATGATAAATCTGGCCCTGAAGGTATGAACGACATTCCTCTCAACATCAAAGACATAGGCGCCGAGGCACCGGTCCCGTGTTTCCTTGTTTCCGGTAATCTTCGATCTCGAAATGAGATCAATCGTAAAAAAGTTTTCATGGATTGTGATGTTCTTTTTTGACGCGGCCTTTTCAATCAGCGCCCGTTCTATCTCCCGGCCGGTCAGGTCCTCGGCGTGCAAAACCCTCCGGCGGCTGTGTCCCCCCTCCCGGCCCAGGTCGTAAGCATCTTCTTCCTCCGTCTTGGTAAAATGGACGCCCCATTCGATCAGTTCCTGTATCCTCTCCGGGCCTTCCGTGACGACAAAGCGCACGACCTCCTTATCGCAGAGACCGGCTCCACTTCTCAGTGTGTCCTGTATATGGGATGCGAAGGTGTCGTCATCGTCGGTGACCGCGGCGATTCCCCCCTGGGCGTAATTGGTATTCGATTCCACCTTGCTCTTTTTCGTCACAACGGCGACGCTACCCAGGCTCGCGGCCTTTATGGCGAAGGAGAGCCCCGCTATGCCGCTCCCCAGCACCAGGAAATCGTATTCCTTCTCCATTGATTGAATCCCCGTTTTGTATTTACAAACCAGCGGGTTTCCTATATACCGCATCCAAGCGAAGTTTCAACGTTAAAGTGCGGCGCCTGCCCGGAAGACATGCCGCCGGGAGAAAAGATGCTTATTTTAGGAATAGAATCATCATGCGATGAGACGGCGGCGGCGGTGGTTTCCGACGGTTCGAAGGCGCTTTCCAATGTCATCGCTTCACAGATAGCGATTCACGAACAATACGGGGGAGTGGTCCCCGAGATAGCATCCCGGAAACACATGGAAGCGATACTGCCGGTCATAGAGCGGGCGCTGGACGACGCGGGCGTATCGATTCGCGATATCGAAGGGATCGCAGCCACGCGAGGTCCCGGCCTGGTGGGATCGCTCCTCGTGGGCCTTTCAGCGGCCAAGGCAATGGCCTGCGCGGCCCGCCTCCCCTTCGCCGGTGTGAACCACATAGAGGGGCACATCGCCGCCATATTCCTCGCAGACAAGAAACCGTCCTTCCCTTTCGTCGCCCTGGTGGTCTCGGGGGGGCATACTCATATCTACCGCGCCGGGGGTGTTGGCGACTTTCAGATACTCGGACAGACACGAGACGATGCGGCCGGAGAGGCCTTCGACAAGGCCGCCCGCATGCTGAATCTCGGTTATCCCGGCGGGGTGGTCATCGACCGGCTCGCAAAGAGCGGAAATCCCGCAGCCGTCCGCTTTCCCCGCGCCATGAAGGGGAGCGTTGATTTCAGTTTCAGCGGGCTGAAGACATCCCTTCTGAACCACGTGAAGGGAAGGGGAGAGGCCGTATCCCCCGAAGAAATGCCCGATCTGGTCGCCAGCTATCAGGAGGCCATCGTGGACGCCCTCGTGGAAAAAACCCTCATGGCCGCAAAAGATGCCTCCATTCCGAGGGTTGTTGTGTGCGGAGGGGTGGCATCGAACAGCCGTCTCCGGGAACGGTTCTTTGCTGAAGGGAAGGTTGCGGGAATCGAGATATTTATCCCCCAGCCGGTCTTCTGCACCGACAACGCGGCGATGATAGCCGTTGTGGGCGATCATCTTCTGCGCACCGGCAGGCATGATTCCCTTGACCTCAACGCCGTATCCCGGTGGCCGCTCAACTGATTCTTCAAACAGCCATTTCCTCCAATAAATATCTGTTATTGATGGTTTATATTTTTTATATCAAAAAGTGCTTTAACTTGAAACACGTTGATTTCCCTGAGATACGCCATGGAATCCCCCCGCAAGATCCTTAGAAAATACCGGATCCACCCCGTAAAGAACCTGGGGCAGTCCTTCCTTGTGGACAATAATATAACCTCACGGATTGTCGAGGCTTCGAAGGTCGTCGAGGCAGACACGGTGATCGAGATCGGCGCGGGGCTGGGGGCTATGACGGCCATGATCGCGGAGCGGGTGAAACGGGTCATCGCCGTTGAAATAGATCCGAAACTGGTGAAGGTTCTGGAAAGCGAGCTCGGGGGAATCCGCACCATCGAAATAATCGAGGGGGATGTGTTGCGCTATGATTTTTCCTCTCCCCTGGCCGGGTCGGGAAAGGTGCAGGTCGTCGGCAATATTCCCTATAATGTGTCTTCCCAGATTATCTTCCGTCTGCTCGAATTCAGAAATCACATATCTTCGGCGACTCTGATGCTTCAGAGGGAAGTTGCTGAGCGGATAACAGCCCCTCCCGGGACAAAGGCGTACGGTATCCTCTCCGTGATCCTTCCCATGTACGCGAGGGTACGGCACGTGATGACGGTTCCCGCCACCTGCTTTTACCCCGTGCCGAAGGTGGATTCCTCCATTCTGAGGCTGGAAATGCGGGAATGCCCTCGTTATCCTTTGGGAGATGAAGGTATTTTTCTGGAGACGGTGAAGGCGGCTTTCGCCATGAGGAGAAAGACCCTGGCAAACAATCTGAAGGGGATGGTGCGAGTGCGCGCAAGGGGAGTGGATCCGCTCGCGCTCCTTCGCGAGGCGAGGATAGACGGCGGTCGGAGGGGAGAGACGCTGAGTGTCGAGGAATTCGCCACCCTCTCGGAGATCATTTCCCGGGCCACCGAATCTTCATAATCCTTACGTGTCACCTCCGGCCCTGTTCAGTGTTCAGCCGCTGCTCCATGCGCCTGTCGCTTTGACGCGCCGATGTAGAGGAGTGTGGCATCAACCCTGTTACGGGACCCCAGCTTCTCGAATATATTCCGAATGTGGGTCTTGACCGTCTTTGTGCTGATGAAGAGACGATCCGCTATCTCGTCGTTCTTGAGGCTCATGGAAACCAGCTCCAGGAGTTCCATCTCTCTCTTGGTGAGGAGGGCAAGCCGGTCCGTTTCTTCGGGTGACGGCGCTCTGAGTTTTCCCTCAGCCTCACTGTAATAGCGGGAGAACTCATCAAAGACCCGGCTGACAAGATTCGAGTCCATCCATATCTGGCCTGCCGCAACGACCCGTATGCACTTGATAATAAAATCCGATGAGATATCGCCCTTGACGAAGAAACCCTTGATTCCTTCTTCGACCATCCGGAATATCTCCTCTTCGGCGTACCGTTCCCCCATGACGACGACCCGTGTTCCGGGAAGAGACGTCTTTAATTTCAAAAGCGTGCCCATGTCGGACGCCACGACCTCTTTGAGTATGTTGAAACTGACGAGGATCAGATTGATAGGCGCCTGGACCCCGAGCAGGAATTCTTTGGCGCTCTCCATACTCCGCCGCACGTCAATGATCTCGATATCGGGGGCCGCCTGTATGACTTCTTTCAGCTTATGTACAAAGGGGGCGTCTTCGTCAAAGATGACGATCCTGATTTTTTCCCCTTCAAACCTCTGTTCTTTTTCCATAAAAACCTCCTCAATCACGCAATAAACCCCCGAGTGTCATTTGCTCATCCAAAACCAATCGGAGAGATTTCGTCATACGGCCTCATTCCGGCATTACCCCTTGCCGGTCTTTTCATCCCGATTCGCTACCGCTTCAAAAACACGGGCAATAAAGGCGTTGTCCATCCACATCCCGCCCGAGAGGACCACACGCGCGCATTTTGCGATAAGGGCGGGAGGTGTTCCTTTGAGAAAAAAACCTCGGATCCCCTCGTTTATCATGCGGAATATCTCTTCATCCGCGTATCGGTCGCTCGTCACGATAAGCCTGGCCCCCGGCATCGTATCCTTCAGCGCCATGAGGCCATCCAGATTGCTTGCCACGGCCTCCTTGAGGAGGTCAAGACCGGCTATGATGACATCGGGAGTCTCGTTCAACTCGTCCGTGAGGAGCGCGGTTGCCCGGGGAAGGTCCGTGCCCTCGCCGATGATCCGCAACTCGGGATCTCCCCGCAGGGCGTCTCTCATATCGGAGAGGAAACGGCTGTCTTTTTCAAGGATCACCACCCTCTTGGTATTTCCTGAAGCCTTCGTTTGTTTCATCTGCGTCTCCTTCTGTAACAACGAGTTTCTCATATCCGCCCGAGGAAGAGATGGGCGAAAACCTTTGCGTTCCCTATCATATTGGATATGAAGCAGTACTCATTGGGCTGGTGCGCCATTCCGCCCAGCCTGCTCCATACGGCCGCCTGGTACCCCTTCTCTCGGAGGGGTGCCGCCACGGTGCCGCCGCCGATTCCTCCGGGACATGCATCCACACCATACACTTCCCGCACAGCTTTCGCCAGAGCCTTCACAACCGGCGCGTTCACATCCGTGGGAGGAGGCGCTTCCACCGTCTGAACGGGAACGATATCGATGGAGACGTCGAAAGATTCTTCGACCTCGTCCGCCATGGAGCGCATACGCGACATGACCCGCACCAGATCACAGTCGGGGAGAATCCGGCAATCGAGATAAAAGACATCATCCCCCGGTATGGTGTTGATATTGGGGACATTGGCCTCTTTTTTTGTGGGTTCAAAGGTGCTCGTGGGAGGGGTATAGAGGGGATCGACCCTGTCGAAGATGCGGTACAGATCACGCAATTTCGTGATGAAATGGGACGCGGCGGCAAAGGCGTTTCTCCCCAGTCCCGGCCTGCTCGCGTGACATTGCGCTCCCACGGTTTTCACCCGCAGCCACAGAAGGCTTTTTTCAGCAACCTCGATCATCGATCCTTCCTCGTTGCCGAAGTCGGGGACAACGATGATATCATCCTTTTTAAAGAGCTTTTTCTTCATGCCCAGGAGGTAGACGAGCCCTTTGCTGCTCGACGTTTCCTCATCGGCAACGAAAGCGAGCCCCACCGGGAATGCCGGTGTTACGCCTTCGTCAAGAAAGGCCCTGGCCGCGAAGATGGAGGCCACCAGATCCTGCTGGTTGTCCTCCGTTCCCCTGCCGAACACCTTTCCGTCCTTCACATACCCTTTGTACGGGTCATGGTCCCAGAGCCCGGGCTCACCGGGAGGGACAATGTCCATGTGGGTCAGGACCCAGACGGTTTTCCCGCGGTGTGTCCCGGGGACGGTTACGATGACGTTGGGGCGGCAATTATAGGCGACCCTGTCGTCGGGGGCATCGAAGGTCCTGATGGTGCGAAACCCCATCTCCCTGAGTTGTTCCACGAGGTAGCGGGCCTTCTTGTATTCTCCGTTGCCGCCGTTCTCCGGCGCCAGTGCCGGTATCGCGGTCAAACCCAACTGGAGAGCCACCATGTCGCTCTCGTACGAGTCTATCCGGGCGCTGATCCTCTCGAAGAGATTTTCCCCGGTGTCGCCCGGCCTCCTGGCATCGCCCCTTCGTGTCATTGATCTGCCCCTGCCGTGTCCCCTGTCGGTCGGAACGTGCCGAAGGAGGAAAGGGGCTTTTCGAATCTCTTTTCATCGCCGAGGATAAGAACCACTCTCTTCCCCTCCGCGAGGTACCGCGAGGCCACATTCCGTATATCGTCAAAATTCACTTTTTCTATATTATTTTTATACTCTTTCAGGAAGGTGCTCGGCAGGCCGTCGTATTCCAGCATCATCTGATCCGTGACGATCCGGTTCGGGGTGGAAAAGGAGAATATGAAGTTATTGAGGATCGATTTCTTGGCCCATGCCAGTTCCTCATGTTCCGCTCCGGTGTTTTTCATTTCGTCCAGGATCTTTTCCACGGCGGTCAGGGCGTCCACGGTTGAGGAAGCATTTACGATTCCGTAGGCGCCGAAGATGCCGTGGTGCGGGCGGGCGGAATAAAAGCTTCCGGCGCTGTAAGCGAGGCCCAGGCGGTTGCGCACCTCGCCGAAGATGCGGGAGCGGAAACCTCCGCTCCCAACAATAAAATCAAGCACTTCAAAGGCGTAATAGTCGGGATTCGTCTTTCCGGGTGCGGGGTATCCCGTCAGTATGATGGACTGGGGCGTGTCCTTGTAGAGATAATTCAGAGAGGACCCCGGATACGCGGGCGGCGGCGGGATCTTCGTTCTCTCTCCCGTCGCCTTCCAGTTGCCCAGACAGGTATCTATCTTTTTAATCAATTCGGCGCTGTGAATGTCCCCCGACACCGCTATCATTGTATTGGAGGGATCGAAGAACCGGCGGTGGAAGGCGGCAAGGTCTTCCCGTTGTATGTTCTCGATTGTTTCGACGGACGAGAGCCGTCCCCGCGGGTCGCCGTGGTAGATCAGGCGATGAAACTCTCTGAAAGCAGTCCGTTGAGGATTGTCGCGAATCCTTTTGAGGGCCTCAATCTCAAGAGACCGGGCCAGAGCTACTTTTTCTTCCGCAAAAACCGGGTTCATCAGCATGTCGGAAAAAATCTCCAGCCCCCTGTCCAGATCTTTTTGAAGAACGGAGAGGGAAAGGGAGGTTGATTCCTTTCCCACAGACACGGCAATGATTCCCGCGATAAGGTCCAGTTCTTCATCCAGCCGGTCTCCCGTCATGGAGGATGTCCCTCCGGTGCGCATGACGCTCCCCGTGAGCTCGGCAAGACCCTCTTTCCCGGGGGGATCGTAGAAGGATCCCATCCTCACGATGGCCGTAAGATTCACGAGGGGAAGCTCATGATCCTCCAGGAAGTAAAGAATGATTCCGTTTTCGAATTCAGTCCTCTGAGCCTCAGGAGGCTCGAAGCGGAGAGCGGGATATGCGATACTGTCCGGGTCGCTCATCAGCGCGCCGTGCCACGCGCATGAGAGGAAGAAAGGAATGAGAAATATGGCGTAAAGAAAACGTCTCTTCATTTGTCTTTCACCAGAGTGGCGACCGTCCTGTTTTCTTGGGTGAGGTAGGTATCCGCCGCTCTCATAATGTCTTCGGGGCTGACCTTTTCCACCAGATCGAGGAATGTCGAAATGTAGCGCCAGTCCCCCGCAACGGTTTCATAGTAGGAGAGCATCCCCGCGAGGCCGGAATTGGTCGCGAGATTTCTCAGAAGATCAGCCCTGAGCTGATTTTTCGCCTTTTCAAGCTCCTGCGGCTCCACCGGCTCCCGCTTCAGACGGTCAACTTCTTCATAGATTGCGGCTTCCAGATCGGCCGTGGTGTGGGGAGACACCGGTTCCGCGAATATGACAAAAAGGTTCGGGTAGCGCGCCCCGGGATACCCGTTGGCCGTCGAAACGGCGGCGGCGATCCCCTTTTCTGTTACGAGGGACTTGAAGAGGCGCGACGTTCTCCCCCCGGAAAGAATCGTGTCGATCACATCGAATACGCAATCATCGAAGGAGGGGAGGGTGGGTTTATGATATCCGATGATAATCCGGGGCGCCGCGTCGAACACGACCTCGGTTCGTCTCTCTCCTGACTGAGGCGGCTCTTCCGTAATCCGGCGTTCCGGTATGGCGCGCGAGGGAAAGGGGCCGAAGTAGCGTCTTATGATCTCCACCACGGTATTCGGAGTTACATCCCCTACGACAGTGATAACCGTGTTGCCGGGGATATAGTAGGTGTTGAAGAAATCTCTGATAGCCTCCATATCGAAAAAGCGCATATCCGAAGGCCACCCGAGTATGGGCCGCCGGTAAGGATGGGCCAGGAAAGCGGCGGCCAGGAACTGTTCCATGAGTTTTCCCCGGGGATCGGACGCCACCCGTTGTTTGCGTTCCTCCAGGACCACGTCCCGTTCGGAATAAAACTCGCGGAAAACGGGATTGGCCATCCGGTCCGCTTCTATTCGCGCCCAGAGTTCTATCTTGTTGGCGGGGAGACTTACATGATAGGTGGTCATGTCCTGGCTCGTAAAGGCGTTGAGATCACCGCCGCCGTGTTCCGTGTACAGGCGGTCTATCTCGCCGGGAATACTCCACGTGGCGGCCTCTTCCTGAAGAGAGTCCAGGCGTTTCCGGAGATCCTGCATCTTTGCCTTGTCGGCGGCATCGCCTTTCATCGCTTCGCGGTCGAGGGCGTCTCCCGTTTCGCGGATCTCCCGAAGGATTCGGCTCTCCTGGCCATAATCCCGTGTTCCAATGGTCTTTGTTCCTTTGAAACGCAGGTGTTCGAGAAAATGAGCGATTCCCGTATGACCGCTTGTTTCATCCGAGGCGCCCACGCGGTGGCTGATGTACAGAGAGACGGTAGGGCTGGCGTGCCGTTCAACAACCAGGATCTTCAGGCCGTTTTCGAGCCTGAATTCCCGGACCTTGTCCGCCAGATTGTACGCGGAAACGGGGAGCGAAACCGCCCAGACAAAAAGCAGGGCAGCGGCGGCAATGAGATGTTTCAGTGAAAAACCCCATGCCGTCTTCGCGGCTGTCATCGTCCCGTTTCCAAGCACGCGGCCTTTGGTTTCTTCCCGTTTAAGAGATTTCTGTGGAATCATTTGCATCATGTACGCTTCCGCCGTAGGGATTGATATTGATGTCCTTGAAACAGGCGGCGCAGAACGCTTTCGTATCCACGTGGCCGCAGCCGTACCCCCAGAGATCGAATGTGCGGCAGTCCCGGCAGAGGGGAATGTGGCAGCCGTCGCAGAAGATGACGGCGGGGACGTTCCCGCATACCGCGCATGCCGTGGTGTCGTTCTGTACGATATTCATGAAACTCTACTCCACCATATGCGTCAAAAAGCTTCAAGAGGCATTGGACTCTTTGTCAGTGCGGAAATCCGAGGAGATTCCCGGCCGGATCACCCCGGATCACTGGGTTTCTTCTCCGCCCTTTATCCTCCGGAAGAACCTGAAAGCGCAATATATGAGACCGACAACGCTCACGAGGATAAGCATGCTTGACGAGAAAAAATACATAATAAATTCCAATGGGTTGTCCATGGTATAGGAAAAAACCAGGACATCAATCCCCCATACGAGAAAAAAGAGGGACGCTATTCCGATGAACAGTTTCGGCACCCACCAGAACAAAGCATTCATGCGCCGGTTTCCTACTTCATTTTCTCGATTTCTTCCTCTACCTCTTCGGCCCCCTCGGCATAGAACTTTTCTTCATCCGGGGCCAATTCCCGGAGGAGGCGCAGGAACTCTCCGGCGTGAACCCGTTCCTCGTCGGCAATGTCTTTCAGCACCTCGATGGCCAGTTTGTTGTCCGTTGATTCGGCGAGCTGCATATATAACTGGATCGCTTCGTATTCCGCGGCGATCATGAAACGAATGGCGCGAATCAGCTCCTCATTTGTCAGTTTCCTGTCCTGTGCAAGCCCTGAAAAGGGGGATCCAAATTCCGGCATGATGCTGCTCCTTTCTTTGTGCGTGATTATAGTGCGTTAAACGTTGGTTTCAGCGTCCGGTCAGTCAGCTTTATGGATATGAACATCCTGCTGCGGGAACGGGATGCTGATGCCCTCGGCGTCGAATTGTTTTTTGATGCTCTCCTGGACCGCGAAAAAGACATCCCAGTAATCGGCGGTTTTAACCCAGGGCCGCACGGCGAAATTGACGCTGCTGTCTCCCAGCGAGAGTACAGCGATCGTCGGAGCGGGATCCTTCAGAACCCGTTCGTCTTTGGCCAGGATGCCTTCCAGTACCGTTCGTACCTTGTCGAGGTCATCTCCGTAACTCACGCCGGCGACGATATCGACGCGTCTGATTTCCTTGGCTGAATAATTGACGATGTTGTCGCCCGTCATTTTGGCGTTCGGGACAATGATCTTCTTGTTGTCCGGCGATTTCAGCTCCGTCGTAAATATCCCAATCTCCTCGACGGCTCCAGCGACGCCCGCGCCCTCGATGTAATCCCCGACCTTGAAGGGTTTGAAGATAATCATCAGGACTCCCGCGGCGAAGTTCGACAGGGAGCCCTGCAGGGCCAAGCCGACAGCCAGACCGGCGGCACCGAGAACGGCGACGAACGACGCCGTGTGCACGCCAAGCTGCCCCAACGCGGCGATAATGACAAAGGCCATGATACCGACGTAGCAGAGGTTTGTCACAAACGACACCAGCGTCTCGTCTATACGTCCTTTGCGGAGCATCCTCCGGATGAGGGATGTAATCCCCTTGGCCGCCCACCGTCCGATAATCAATATGACGATGGCGGCTATGACCTTCAAACCGTACAGTGCGATCCACTCCTGCACTTTGGCTGCTATCTGTTCCATGTGTGCGCCCCTTTCCGTAGTATGTTTTTTGTTTCGGCGATATCTGGTTGCAACCCTGGAGCATGCCCGGACGGCTTTGAGGTTTCACCCAGTTCATCCGATAGCCTGCCCCTCTTTAACCGACGGTGTGCTTCGCCTTTTATTCCCTATGATTTGATCATAGTCAATACCATTTTAAAACGGCTGACCGATTTCAGAGCATGCGGCTTATGAGCGGGCATGATAAGGATCTCACCCGTTTTCAGATGAAAAGGCTCCCCGGAAATCCTGATCTCCACTTCTCCCTCAAGGATCTGGACCAACGCATCAAAAGGGGCCGTATGCTCGCTCAAACCCTGGCCCATGTCAAAGGCAAACACGGTAACCGTTCCCGCCGTCTTCTCAATGATGGTTTTGCTGACAACCGCGTCCTTTTGATAATCGACCATATCAGCTAAAGAAGCCGGCGTTATCTTTTCTTTCATCGTTCCCTCCTGTTGCAATGTGTCTGCTCCACGATGGAGGTTTACTCTGACTTCAACTCCTTGACCACGTTTTCGTATTTTTCATGAATCATCTTTCCGTCAAACTCCCGGAATGCGGCAAGCATGGCCTGGTCCTCTTCTTCCGTGAAGTAGCCCCTGGAAGCGGGGAAGAACACTTTATCCTCCTTCTCGATGTGGGTTGGATAAAATTCGATCAGGGTTTTAAGTTTTTCGGCAATCTCCGACAGCGCGGCCTCATCACCGTTCCGGTAGCGGGTGTTCGCATCGACGAGGGCCTTGGTTGTCCGCCGTCCAAACACGTGCTCCTCGATGAGTTCATCCATGAAACGACGGTCCTCTTCAGACAGAGGTTTCTCTTTCATCGCCTCGAAAAGGATTTCTTCTTCCTTCCCGTGATGCGTCCGGTCGGCGTATGTACGAATGAAGTCGACAACCGTATCCACACGTACCGGATCAATGGCCCGAGTCTCCTCAATCCGGTTCAGGATGTCCTGAATCGCCTTGAGCATCCGTTCGATCAGACGATGTTCGATCATGAGCGGTCCACGCGCTTGCATTGCATTTCTCCTTTCACCTTTTGTGCAGACATGAAATCCAGAGTAAGACAAAACGGTCGGCGCACCATTCGCGTGTCCCGGTGATGCTCCCCTGACCCTGTTCACGACCAGTGTCAAACGGAATGTGCCGTATATTACTGTGAAATCGATTTTTACGCAAGGAATTGCGGCTGTGAAGACTCTGATTCATCCGCGATCCACTGCCACAGGGATTGTGAGCGCGCGTCTGAACCGTCTGTGATGATCGGAAACACCGGTTTTTTCTGTCATGACACAGACCGAGGCATGAGATCAGTCATGATTGATAAACAGGAGCTTTTCCGTTTCAAAACCGAGGGAAGCCGCTTTTCCTACGAGCATGTCCCGTATCTCATCCGGTATGTTCGGTTCTCTCGCCAGGATCCAGAGATACGATCTGTCGGGTCCGCATACGAGCGAGTACTGATACTGCTCATGGTCAAGTTCGAAGATGACATAGGAGCCGTAAAAAGGCCCCCAGAAAGAAACTTTCAGAAATCCCTGATCTGATGCTTTAACAAAATACGCCTTGCCTTCCGCTTCCTGCCACGCATCTTTCGCTGTGGAATAACCGCGGTTGATGACTCTGACGCCGCCGTCATCCCGCAAGCTGTAATCGGCCGTCACGTGAGAGAGCCCTCGCTCGAATGAGTGATCCAGCCGCGCGATTTCGTACCATGTGCCCAGATATCTTTCCAATCTGAAATTATCGACGGGTGTTACGTCTTCAGGTATTCCAACGCACCCGGTTAAGAACACGAGCAGGAGTACGGATAATCTTTTCATGGAAGAGTTCCAGAAACTATGCATAAGTCGAGTAATATGCCGACTATGTCGATGTGCGCTCATTTGTTCTTTGCCACAACCCATACGGCGTGAACGATACCGGGAATATAGCCGAGCAGGGTCAGCAGAATGTTGATCCAGAAATGCTTTCCGATGCCGACCTGCAAAAACACGCCTAACGGAGGCAATATGATTGCGCAAATAATCTTGATGAGTTCCATACAGTTCTCCCTTCTTTTCTGCCACAGTGTGTACTCAAATTCGCTTGATCCGTTTCTGCCACTCTCCGAAAGCCTTCATGGGCCAGCCTTTTCCGCGGAAGGGGAGGGGGCCGCCAGACTTTCTTTGTCATTTCCCGGTCTTTGAAATCACCGGCTCCATGGGCTCCTCATTCACGCGGAGCTGGAAGATGTCCGGGCGGCTGTAATGGCCCGCAACATCCATGTCGAACTTTCCACGGGCGATCTCGCCCAGATCGAGCGTTGCCGTCAGGATGGTCTCGCCTTGTTTCGCCTGTATTTCTCGTCCGTCAACCTCAAGCGTTATCATACCAGTACCTCGATTGATTAGTTGTTTACTCATTTTCGCTGTTTATTAGGGGTGGGTAAAATCAAGATCGCAGCGCAGACACCGCCGCGCTTCGCATACTGCTTTCTCTTCATCTATGGTTAATTCCACCTCGGCGTAATTACCCTCGCGTTGGCACGTCGCCAGCTTCGGCGTTTTTACCCGCGTTGGCGGTACGACATTTTCTTGTTCGCTCGCCGGCACGGGCTCGATATATACCGTGGGCAGGGTGACCTTGGGCAGCACCTTCAATAATTTGCCCGTCACGTATTGATCTATCATCACTACCGCCTTTTTGCCCGCGCTGATCGCCTCGATTACGGTGCCGGGGCCGCTGACGATATCACCGCCGGCAAATACGCCCGCCCGACTGCTTATATATGACTCGGCGTTTATCGCCAGGGTTCCCCACTTAGTCTGCTTCAGATCCGCGATATCGGAGCTTACCGGCTCTTCGCTGATAGCTACTATCAGGGTATCCAGCGGCGTCTCGAATTCCGAGCCGGGTATCTCCACCGGCTTGCGCCTCTCCGTCCATATAGACAGAACTGCCTTGCATTTCTCCATCGCTCCGTA